>OHCN01000211.1_pt1 | contig 34398 bp, 38 predicted proteins | sample 1566761 | NCBI WGS metagenome assembly OHCN01 (sample SAMEA3879568, study PRJEB24766) | human gut metagenome | biome: human-associated habitat; feature: feces | place: USA | collected 1985/1987 | reverse complement strand
CCGGTTAACAGCCAGGATGCGGTGCGGGCCGGCACGTATGGTGCTGCAGCGGGTCTTGCAGCGGCCTTCCTGCTGTTGTTCCTCTACGTGAGAACAAGAAAGACAATTCGTCAGGCGGATGATATTAAAAAGCTGACGAATGCGACATTCCTTGGAAATCTGCCGCAGGCGAAGATTAAAAAAAGAAGCAGCGTAAAAGAACAGACCATTACCATCTGCAATCCAAAAGTGCCGGATGCCTTCAAAGAGGCGGTGCAGCTGATCCGGACAAGGACGGAGGACAGAATAATTGGAAAAAGTGACTGTCCGGTTCTTCTTGTGACGAGTGCCGTGCCGGGGGAGGGAAAGACGACGGTTGCCGTGAACCTGGCGGAGGCGTTCGCGAAGAAGAAATACCGCGTAGTACTGCTGGACGGAGATCTGCGGAATCCTTCGGTGATGAAGTGTATGGGACTGATCGGACGGAAAAAGCGTGGAATTGTTGCCGTGCTGAAGGGACAGATGGATTGGGATGAGGCACTTACCGACTACCGGGATCTGACGCTGAAAATCCTGCCGGGAGCGGGAAGTATGCAGAACCCTGCGGGGCTGCTGCGCTCAGTACGGATGAAGACCATGATCGAAAGCCTGAAAGAAGAGGCCGATCTTCTGATCATCGACACGCCGCCGTGCGGAGTGCTTTCGGATGCGGCACTGTTCGGCGGAATTGCCGACGGAGCAGTTCTCGTGGTGCATCAGGGAACAACGAAAGACCGGGAAGTCCGGCGCGCGCTGGAATTTTTTGAGGATTCGCAGATTCCGGTCTGCGGCTATGTGCTGAACGGTGTGCAGGAGGGCACGACGGGCTACGGATACAGCAGCTATGGCAGTTACGGGTATGGAAAATATGGTTACGGTTACGGAAAGTACGGCTATGGGAAAGAGAAGGAACGCCGGAACAGTGACCGGACAGCGGGGGAGCAGGGAGGAAAAGCATGAGGGAGAAGAAAAAAGAAGTTTATCAAAAGTATCTGAAAAATCTGTTGGACCGTCTGCTGGCGCTTGTGGGAACGGCAGCATTATCGTGGCTGTTGCTGGGAGTCGGCATTGCAGTCCGCCTGGATTCTCCGGGACCGGTGCTGTTCCGGCAGAAGCGGTTGGGACGGAACGGGCAGTATTTTTACATATACAAGTTCCGCACGATGCGCATCGACACGCCGCATGATATGCCGACGCATCTGCTGAACCATCCTGATCTCTTTATCACAAGAGTCGGACGCTTTCTCAGGAAAACATCCCTCGATGAGCTGCCGCAGCTCTTCAATATTTTAAAAGGCGACATGGCGCTCGTCGGTCCGCGCCCGGCGCTCTGGAATCAGAAGGATCTGATTTCCGAGCGGGAGCGGTACGGCGCAAACAGCGTCCGTCCGGGCCTCACCGGCTGGGCGCAGATTCATGGGCGGGATGAACTTCCGATCCGGGAAAAAGCGGAACTGGATGGATATTATGTACATCACATTGCGTTCGGAATGGATCTCGAATGCCTCTGGAAGACAGCAGGCGCGGTACTGCGGCAGGATGGAATTCATGAGGGAATGATGGAAAAACAGATGCAGAAAGCGAAAGTGAATCATTAAAACGGAAAGAAAAACAGGGCAGAACGTGTTAAAAAAACAAAACGTTCTGCCCTGTTTTTGCGTAGAAAAGGATCCATCGGCAAAAGCTCCAAATTCTGAAAACAGTTTATCGCAAAATGTACAAAAAAGATATGGTGTTGGATTTTGATTAAATTTAGCAACACTCGCACCTTAAAAAAATAGCTTTATCCACAGTCATTTTGCCCAATGAGCATTTCCACACAATTCGCTTTTTTTCTGATTTTACGCTAAAATAGAACTATCATATTTGAGTGAAAGAAGGTGGTCTCTTTGACAGTAGAGGAAATGAATACGCAGCTGCAAATGCAAGTCAATGCATTAAATGCATCTTTGAATTCCCTGCAACAATCATTTGATGCGCAGACTGCGCTTATCGCCCAGCTCAATCAGACCATTCAGGAACTGAGAGAACAGCTTAACAAGAATTCTAAAAACAGTTCCAAGCCGCCTTCAAGTGATGGCTTAAAAAAAACCTGCGCCAAAAAGTCTGCGTAAACCTTCTGGTAAAAAGGTTGGCGGACAGGAAGGTCATCAGGGAACATACCTGTCTGTCATTTCAGACCCTGATGAGATTGTGAAACATATGCTATCTGCCTGCGAAGGATGTCCTCATTACAAAATGTGTAAAGCAACAGTGCAGTATGGTGAGAACTTGCAGGCGCTATCTGTTGCTTTAAATACAGTCGGAGCAGTCAGTGTGAAAAGAACACATGAGATTCTCTCTGGCGTATTTAACATCCCACTTGCCACCGGAACCATAAGTAACATGGTAAAACGTTGTGTTGACGCAGTATCCGAGACAGTAAACCGGATAAAGCAAAAAGTTGCCGATTCAAGTCTTGGTCATTTCGATGAGACCGGAACCCGTGTTGATAAAAAACTATGGTGGGTTCATGATGCATCAAACTGTGAATTCACGTACCTTGATATCAGTCCAAAGCGTGGATATCTTGGCATGGAGCAGTGCGGTGTACTGCCAGTGTTTCACGGTATTGCCATGCATGACTGCTGGGCTTCTTACTGGAGCTACGAAGATTGCCAACATGCAGTCTGCTGTGCCCACTTATTACGGGAATTGACAGGCATTGCCGAGAACCATCCCGAGCAGAAATGGGCGTCTGCCTTTTTATCCATAACTTCATGGTTCCGTTTGATAACAATCAGGCGGAACGAGATTTAAGGATGATAAAAGTTAAGACGAAAGTATCAGGCTGCTTCCGAAGTGAAGAAGGAGCCAGGGATTATCTGAAAATCATGTCCTATGTTGGCACAGCCCATAAGCAAGGGCACAACGCATACGATGCAATCAGAAAGGCAATCTCAGGATGCCCAGATTTCATTTTCGAATAGGGGGTTCTGAATAGTTACAAAGTAAAAATAAAACTTTCCAGTCAAAAGTCGGAACAGTATGAAAATTACCGTGCGATACGGAATCAATGGATGGATGTGTCCAGGATCGTGTGCAACAGAGATAGTTTTTTGAAAAAGCAAAGGAGCCAAGAGCGAACAGAATCGACGGAGGTGTGATTTCTTTTAGGTATTTGTAAAATGCAGGAAAAATCAAATTCAATTACTGGAAAAAATGGTACGAAAACCAGCGAAATCGGCGTGAATGTTTATTGTCACCTAAAGGCAAAAGTGATATAATAACGACTGAATATTGTGGGGATTTTCCATTGCTGCCCCAGCTTATGGACTGACTAACACGGACTGAAAGAAAAACTGCAGAACTCCGAATACTGAATGTGGACGGAAATATGCAGTTATTTTTGAGTATATAGAGGAAAATTGTTCTGATGAATGAAACAGACGTGTCAGTCATTCTTTACGTTATGAGGAAAGAAAGGTGCTAATTTTTTGAATAGAGCAGAAAATAGAAAGGCAGGAAAGCCGAAGAAGATATTGATTGCTACGAATCATGCATACATGCTATGGCAGTTTCGACGGGAGCTAATCACTGAACTGGGGAAAAATTACGAAGTGGTTTTGAGTCTTCCTATTGATGAAGAGCATCATGAGAAACATTTTCTTGAGATGGGTGTGAGGTGCATTGACACTCCGATTGAGCGCAGGGGCATAAACCCTTTGACTGATTTTAAATTAATTAAACACTATAAAAAAATATTTCGGGATGAACGCCCGGATCTGGTGATTACATATTCTATTAAACCTAATATTTATGCCGGCTTAGTTTGCGGCAGGCTTGGAATTCCATTCTGCGCTAATGTGACAGGTTTAGGAACAGCGTTTGAAAAAGCAGGACTGGCACAGTTTGTAACAATGCTTTACAAGATTGCATTTCGAAAAGTGCGGACAGTTTTCTTTGAGAATGAAGTGAACGCAGGCGAATTTCAAAAGAGACATATCATTCCAAAAAATAAGCAGAAGATACTTCATGGTGCAGGAATTAATTTGGAACGTTTTTCTTATCATCCTTATCCGGAAAATGATAAGATCCATTTTCTATATGTTGGAAGAATTATGCGGGAAAAGGGAATGGATGAGTTATTTTCAGCAGTAAGAAGTCTTTATGTCAAACGCGAGGATTTTGTTCTGGATATTGTAGGCTTTTATGAAGATGATTATAAGGAACAGATAGAAAGTTTGGTACAGGAGGGAATTGCTATTTTTCATGGCTTTCAGGATAATCCGGTGCCTTATTATGTAGCGGCGGATTGCATAGTTCTTCCGAGTTACCATGAAGGTATGAGTAATGTGTTGCTGGAAGGTGCGGCAGTCGGCCGACCGCTAATTACCAGTAATATACCAGGGTGCCGTGAAGCGGTAGAACCAGATGTGAGTGGAATTCTGGTTAATGTAAAAGATGCGGATAGCTTACAAAAAGGAATGGAGACTGTCCTGAATAAAACGCAAGCTGAACGAGCTTTGATGGGAGAAGCGGGACGCCGCAGAATGGAGCAAAAATTTAATAAGGTGCAGGTTGTTGCAGAGACGATTTCTGCGCTTGGAATAAAATAACAGCTCCCCGTGACAGTAAGGAAGTTCTCCTGTGTCTTGGGGAGTTTTCGCAAAGAGCAATCTATTGATATGACTTGTGTTCAAATGAACTTGTGTCCACAATGAACAGAAGTTCATTTGAGCATAAGTTGGACAGAAAGAAGTATAGGAACTGGAGAGAATAATATGACATTAACTAATTATTGGTGGCTTTTGATTTGGGTTTTTGTTGGCGGACTGATTTTAAGCGTATATATTCCTAAATACCATGAAGTGGTGCTGGGGAAAATGGAAACGAGGGCGGAATGAGATGCGGAAGCTAAGAGCAAGATTCGGCTTGTATTACATTCGCGTATTACACGCGATGTATTACACAGAAAAACGGAGCCGTTTTCTGGCACCATATCTTGCTGGGAATTCCGTTTCCCCAGACCCTCGAAACAGTGCCGGAAGGCACATTCGCAGGAGTGTCCATCCATAGTAGGATGGTATCCCGCGTTTGATTTTCAGGAAGTATATCTCTTCCCGAAAATGTCTCAGCCTTTACGGACAAGTCCATAAAATCTGCGACAGAAAGGAGTCATTTCTTATGAAAAGAAAAGCCACCTATCATCCCGAACATAGGACTCATGTTGTAACATTTCGTCTGAATGATCGGGAATGGGATGTCTTTCAGGCAAAGCTTGAAAGTGCCGGAATCACACAGTCAGAATATCTTCGTCAGATTGCGCTGACAGCGAAAATCAATGTGACGATTCATCCGGTCTATGACAGTGAAAAGCTGGATGAACTGCTTGCGCAATGCGGCAAAATCGGCAGCAATATCAACCAGATTGCTCACTGGCTGAACGGAGAAAATCCGATGGAAGCACGGCTTCTGAAATCTTGCCATCACGCTTTGGCTGATCTCAACCGCATAGCGGATGCAACCGAAAAGATGGCGGGTGAGCTGTAATGGCTGTTCTCAAGCATATTGCCAGTAAGAGCGCTGATTATCGGGAGTCCGTCAGGTATCTGAGCTACCAGCATGATGTACATAGCGGTAAGGTTCTGACCGACGAAAACGGCGACCCGTTGTTCCGGGATCAATATATTTTGGAAGGCATCAACTGTACCCCGCTTAATTTTGCTGCGGAGTGCCGGAAAGCGAACCGGCAATTCAAAAAGAATCAGAAAAAGGGCGAAATAAAAACGCACCATTATATCATCAGCTTCGATCCGAAAGATCGTGAGCTGGGATTAACTTTGCAGGAAGCGCAACGCCTTGGAATGGAGTTTGCCAGAAAGCATTTTCCGGGACATCAGATGCTGGTCTGTGCCCATGATGACGGTGCAAATGGAGACGGTAATATCCATGTTCATATCGTGCTGAACAGTCTGCGGATACAGAATACCGAAGCACTTCCTTATGATATGCGTCCCTGTGATACGAAGGCTGGGTACAAGCAGAACTGTACCAGACCGTTGTTGGATTACTTACAACAGGAAGTCATGGCATTATGCCGGGATCAGGGCTTGCATCAAGTAGATCTGCAGCATTCCAAACGGCGTGTAACCAACGAAGAGTACCGGGCAAACCAACGAGGGCAGGAGCGGGCTGACCGCCAGGAAACCAGCAAGTTTGAAACCTAAAATCCGAATAATAGGCACTAAATAAAGTCAAAAATCAGATGAAAACCTTTGATTTACAGCGTTTTTGCCAGAATTTATTTAGTGTCCATTATGGGCACTAAATATCCCAACGAAACCTCAAGAAAAATCCTTTAAATATTGGACTTTTGACATAACGGCTTTTATATTTAATAGCTATTGTACGGATTTTAGGTTGAAACAGAAAAAGAAAAGCTGCGACAGGCAATTCTGGAAACCGTTCGGGCAAGTGCTGACGTTGCCGAGTTCAAGCGAAAGCTGGAAGAAGGTTACGGCATTACTGTGAAGGAAAGCCGTGGTCGTTGGAGCTATCTGCCACCCGGTAAGAAGAAGCCAATCACCGGTCGCAAACTGGGGGATGCCTTTGAACGGGCTGCCATCGAAAAAGCTCTTCTGGGTATCGAACCGCTCACTTTTGACCAAGTTGAGCAGAAGTTGAGCCTTGGCGAATTGCCTCACATTTCCGGTGCTGAAACCATTGAACGTGTCATTGATCTGGAGCACAATCGTAAAGTAAAATCCAGTGCCGGATACGAGCATTGGGCAAAGCTTCATAACCTGCAGATACAGGCCAAGACATTTAATATCCTATCGGACAATGGTCTGCTGGATGTTGCCAAGCTGGATGAAGCACTGGCTGCGGTGACATCTGCATTCCGGAGCAGCAAGGAAGGACTGAAATCTACTGATTCCAGGCTGCAAGAAGTCAATCACCAGCTCCGTCTTCTGGGGCAATATTACAGTACAAAACAGGTTTATCGCGAATATCGCAGCAGCAAGAAAAAAGCTGATTATCGAAATGAACATCAGGCAGAACTGGAACTGCACGATGCTACACTCCGGGAACTCCGGGAGATCTTCGGAGAAGATAAATTGCCGTCCATACAGGGCCTGAAAGAAGAAAAAGAGCAACTTACTTCCTAGAGAAAAGAGCAGATTGAAACTTATCAAACTGTGCGATCTCAGTGGTTGGAACTGAACAAGTTGGCGCAAAATCGGGACAGCTTCCTTGTCAGCAAAAATCAGCCAGATAAAAAGCCTTCGATTGGATAAAAACACAGCCTGGCGCAGCGCATTTCTGTACGCTCAACCAGGCTGTTAATCTGTTTCCAGCATAATCTCAATCATCCGCATAATGCGGGCATACATTTTGGCGTCTACACCCACTAGCTTTTGATTCAGAATCGTATAATCCGGTTGTGGGTCAGCTTTTCCAGTCAGCAGATAGTCCGTGGTTACCTCGAGAGCTTGACTGAGTTTCACTATGTTTTCTGGCCGCAGGGCTTTTCTTCCATTCTCAGCAGTTGAAATCGTTTGTGTAGACAACCCGGTGACTGTCGCAAGTTCTTCCTGCGTCATTTTCTTTTCATTTCGGAGCTTAGAAATCCGTTGCCCCATCTCTATGTGCAGGGTTTCCATCAGCACCCCTCCTCCATCAATAATTATACTTGCTATGGTATGAAATGGTAAGCGACTATGATTGATGCTATCCATGCTATGGCAAGTATATGATAGAAAAATTTTGGAGAATGATTGCAAAAGATGGAGTCTGAGATAGAAAAATCGCAGGTGCCGTAGGGGTGAAATTTACCTGTGTGATAAACATTTTTCTTCCAGCCTAAGGGAGAAAATGGGCGTTGGATGTCTCTTTACCTTTTGAGATGGGAAGTGTTGAATCTTTGTCTTAAAACGTCGAAAAATATGCCGCTAAAACGCGTCGTTTTTCTCCCAAAACATAGAAAAATGAATTGGCAAATATGTGGTCTGGTGGTATAATATATTGATTAATCAAATTGGAACACAATGAAACGCATTCAGGCCAAAAATGTGGGTGGTATTTGGATGCTGTTTCGTGGTGAAAAAAGTCTCCGGGCAATGTCCGAGAGATTTAATAAAAAGACTGAGGAGTGTTGTTATGACTCTTACAAATTATTGGTGGCTGTTGATTTGGCTGGCAGGAGCTGGGGGGCTTCTTTCGATAGCTGTTCCCAAACAGCAGATGTGTTTATCTGGTCAGGTTTGTTATAAGTGGAGTTGGCTTTCGTGTATCATACTCGTAACTCCATACTTGATTTGGTGTTCAACGAGGAGTCAGTTCGGTGACACTGAGGCGTATCGCGCTGCCTTCCAGAATGCCCCTGCAGCATTGGGTGAACTTTCTGCCTATCTCACTAGAACCACAAAGGATCAAGGATTTTCTGTTCTGACCGTTCTCATCAAGTGCATCATAGGTAATTCGGATAAGCTGTTCTTTCTGTTGATTGCTGCCTTTCAGCTATTCTGCGTGGTGTATTTTTTTCGGAAGTATTCCAACGATTTTCTGCTTTGCCTGTTCATGTTTGTGGCTTCCACGGACTATCTTTCCTGGATGTTCAACGGAATGCGGCAGTTTATTGCCGTATGTATCTGTCTATTCAGTCTGGAACTGACCTTGAAAAAGAAATATGTTCCTGCAGTATTGCTGATTTTGCTGGCATCTACCATTCACGGCTCGGCGCTGATGATGATTCCTATTATCTTCATTGTTCAGGGCAAGGCTTGGAATGGGCGGACACAGTTGATGCTGGCGGGTGTTGTGATTGCTATTCTATGTATCGACCAGTTCACCCCTTGGTTGGATGAAATGTTGTCAGATACCCAGTACAGTGATATGATTACAAATGAAATCTGGACTAACGATGATGGCACCAACCTATTACGAGTACTGTTTTATTCCATTCCTGCCATCCTGTCGCTGGTGAGGAAGCGGTATGTAGATGCGGAGAATTCTCCCCTGCTGAACCTGTGTGTCAACTGCGCTGCCTGTACCAGTTTCCTATATCTGCTATCCGCTTTCTCCTCCGGTATCTATATCGGGCGGCTACCCATTTACACTACCCTGCCGGGGTATGCGGCGGTGCCCTGGTTGATTGACAATATGTTTACCAAGGAATCTGCTAAATTGGTGCGGTTGGGATTGATTGCGGGATTCTTGATGTTTTTCTATTACCAGATGCACTTTACATGGGCGCTTTTGTAACCAGCGCTTAGGATTGCTCTTTAATGTTTTATATTCAAATGAAAGGTTGTGAATGCGAATGCCAAAAATCAGTGTCATTATGGGAATTTATAACTGTTCGGAGACATTGGAAGAAGCCATTGAGTGCATTCAAGCTCAGACCGTGACCGATTGGGAACTGATTCTTTGCGATGATGGCTCAACAGATGATACCTTTCAGGTGGCTGAACGCTGTCAGAAACAAGATCAAACGCGTATTCTTTTGCTACGCAACGAGCAGAATCTGGGACTGAATGCCACATTGAATCGGTGTCTGAGTGTAGCCTCGGGCCAGTATATCGCTCGAATGGATGGAGATGACCGCTGTGCACCGAATCGTTTTGCGGTGGAGTTAGCAATACTAGAGGCAGAGCCAGATATCTCCATCGTCAGTACGGATATGTCTTTTTTTGATGAAAGTGGGGGTTGGGGACAGATCAGCCATCCAGACTACCCAGAAAAGAAGGATTTTGTTCACAGCTCTCCATTCTGTCATGCGCCCTGCATGGTGCGTAAAGAGGCCTATGACGCAGTAGGAGGCTATTCTGTCTCAGACAGACTGTTGCGGGTGGAGGATTATCACCTGTGGCTTAAGATGTACTGCACAGGTTATCGTGGACACAATATTCACCAGGCACTCTATCAGATGCGGGATGACCGTAACGCCTATAATCGACGAAAATTTCGTTACCGGCTCAATGAGGCTTATGTCATAGCACTTTCTGTCAAAAAGCTAAACTTACCGTTTTGGAACTACGGTTATGCACTTCGACCTATTTTTGTTGGTCTATTACCCCGGCGGCTATATGATCATCTGCATAAGCGTCGATTGGGAGAAAATGTATGATAAAGGTTTTGTTTTTGATTCATGATTTGGGTCAGGGTGGTGCAGAAAAGGTGTTGGTTAACCTAGTCAACAACATGGATCGTTCTAAATTTGACATTTCTGTCATAGCACTGTTCGGCGGCGGCATAAATGAGCAGTTTCTTGCTCCAGATATACATTTTCATGCAGTTTTTCCTAAGGTGATTCCAGGGAACAGTAAACTGATGAAGCTGCTGTCACCAGAGCAGTTACACCAATTGTGTGTGAAGGAACACTATGACATTGAGGTTTCTTATCTGGAAGGACCGTCTGCCCGGGTGATCAGCGGGTGCAAAGACTCAGATACCAAGTTGGTTTCGTGGATTCATGTGGAGCAACATACCATAGATGCATTATCTTCATCGTTCCGTAGTCCTAAAGAGGCTAGAATATGCTACAATAGATTCGATCAAACGATTTGTGTTTCAGAGTTTGTAAAGCAAGATTTTTGCGGCATTTTGAATTTCAAGAACCCCTGCACCGTATTATATAATACCGTAGAATCAAACATAATCCGAGAAAAATCCTCAATCCCTTTGGAAGTAACATTGGCAGGTGAAAATGTGTTTAAGCTGATTGCAGTGGGCACATTAAAAGAATCCAAAGGATATGTTAGATTGCTTTCTATTGTATATAAGCTTCGTAAAGAAGGGTACCCAGTTCATCTTTATATTTTGGGAATTGGACCCCAGAAAGAAGAATTGGAGAAGATTCTTTCGGCCAAAAAAATGAAAGATTATGTTACTTTACTGGGATATGATACAAACCCGTATCGGTATGTGAAGAGCTGTGATTTATTTGTGTGTGCAAGCTATTCTGAAGGTTTTTCTACTGCAGCAACAGAAGCACTCATTGTCGGTACACCGGTATGTACAGTGGAGGTCTCTGGCATGAAGGAGATGCTGGGAAAGCATGACGAGTATGGTATCGTGACTGAGAACAGCGAGAATGCGCTGTTTCAGGGAATCAAACGGTTGTTGGATGATCCGGCGCTGCTGGCATATTATAGGGAGAAGGCTGCGGAGCGGGGAAAACTGTTCAGTACGGAGCAAACCGTGAGAGCCGTTGAAAACCAATTATTAAAGCTATGCGAGGAGGCGAGTAAATGAATGGATTGATATCAGTTGTCATACCAGCTTACAACATTGCTTCCTGGTTACCTCGTTGTTTAGATAGTGTAATTTGTCAAACATATCAGATTTTAGAAATTATTGTGATAGATGATGGTTCGACAGATGCTACATCGCAAATTTTAGATGATTATGCTAACCGAGATAAAAGAATTATCGCTGTTCATCAGCCAAATTCCGGCCTAGTATCCGTGCGTAATACAGGCATCTCTATGGCTCACGGAGAGTTTATTGCATTTGTAGATGGCGATGATGCCGTAGAACCGGATATGTATGAACGCCTGTTGAATAACGCTCGGAAATATGATGCTGATATTTCGCATTGTGGTGTTGCGTTTTGCTTCCCCGATGGACGCACAGAAGAACATCACGGCAGCGGGAAAATTGTAATCCAGGACAACTTTACTGGATTGAAGGATTTGCTGGAGGGAACATTCATAGAGCCTGGCTTGTGGAATAAGCTTTATAAGGCAGAATTGCTGGCAGACAGTTGTCTGGATGAAAGTGTCCTGAATAATGAAGATCTTCTGCGTAATTTTGTTGCGTTCAGCAGAGCAAATGTAAGCGTATTTGAGGATTTTTGTGGCTACAAATATTACCAACGTGATGGATCCATGTCTAAAGACAGGAGTAAGGCGATCAGAATAGAGCAGCACATTCAAAGAGCACGAAGAATTATTGTAGAAAATGCTTCTCCAGAGGTGTATCCCTATGCGATGCGAACTTGGCTGTCCTCCTATGTGAATGCAGTGAATGCATTAAATTTCCATTCCGACAAGGACAGCAAAGCATTTTGTCAGGAATGTCGGCTTATTTTGAAGCAGGAAAAACATAATTTGCACTATTTAATCCCCAGACAGAGATTTGCAGCAAGGCTGATTTTGCTCTCTCTTGGGATTCACAGGATGGTATATGGAGTTTACAGAAAACGGTATGAATGATTTGATCTCTGTCATAGTCCCTGTCTATGGCGTTGAACAATTTTTAGATCAATGTGTGGAATCCATTGTGGGACAGACACACAAAAACTTAGAAATCATTCTGGTGGACGATGGCTCTCCGGACAACTGCCCAGCTATATGTGATGCCTGGGCGGCGCGGGACAGCCGGATTCAGGTGATTCACAAGGTAAACGGCGGGCTTTCCGATGCCCGGAATGCAGGCTTGAGCGTTGCAACAGGAGACTTTCTGGCTTTCGTGGACAGTGATGACTGGATTGAATCCAATATGTACGAAGTTATGTTGAATGCTTTGAAAGAGGCTGATGCGGATTTTTGTGCCTGCGGAATGATTGACGATTATATAGGAAAGTCAATTCGGCACAGTGTTGAGCCATGTGTAGATAAGGCAGATACTTTTTTGAGAAAGATATATATAGATAATTCTTTCTTGGTATCTGCGTGTAATAAGTTATTCAAAAGGAAATGTTGGGAACATATACGATTTCCCAAAGGAAAACTATGCGAAGATGCATTTACGTGTTATCTGTTACTAGATAATGCGGACAGGGTTGTTCAAATCGACAATGCATTTTACCATTACCAGATACGAGGTGAAAGCATTATGACAAGTGCATTTCGCCCTGCACGAATGGATGAGGAAGAAGCTTGGAGATGCAATTACGAGTACATGCAACAGCATTATCCGGACATTGCATCTGCAGCCTATGATTTTTACCTGCAAAAAGTCCATGTTTTGATTAAGACAATCCGTCCGGATCAGATTATGCAGTACAACTCCTGCTATATGCGCCTTTTTACAATTCTCAATAAAAATGCAGGATATGTAATGTTCAGAAGTAAGTTATCGATTAAGTATCGCCTTCTGTATATCATTGATCTTATCAAATTATCGAAGAACAAAGGAAAACGTATATGATTGAAACAAAAAAGCAATTAAAAGCGATGTTAAAGCAGGAAAAAGCTTTTTATGTTCCTGAAAGTTCCATCATCAGAAGATTGAAAAACAGTCTTCTGGCCGGACCGGACATCATGCGCTGGAAGTATGTCAGCACGTTGCGTAAGCTGGAGTATTATTATAGTAATCGCAATAAAAATCCGTGGTTTGGTTTGATGAATATGGTGACTGCAAGAAAGTTTCACCGTTTTGGATTCAAATTGGGCATTGAAATGGCACCGGGCGTATTTGCAGAGGGATTGCAAGTATATCATACACAGGGTATTGTTATAAATGGCGATGCCAAGGTGGGGAAAAACTGCATTTTACATGGTGCCAATGTGATTGGAAATATGGGCAATGACCTGAAAGCTCCAGTGATTGGGAATAATGTCCGTCTGGGCGCGGGGGCAAAGGTTCTTGGTGATGTTTATATTGCAGATGGTGTCCAGATTGGTGCAGGGGCAGTCGTTTTGAAGTCGTGCTATGAGGAAGACGTCTTGCTAGTAGGGGTTCCTGCACACATTCATGAAAAATCAGAAAAGGCGTAAATGGAAGGAGGGGGAAGAATTTGTGTAAGATGTCTATCATTATTCCGGTGTTTAATGCGGAAGAGTCTTTGCAAGTTTGCCTGGATTCGTTAATGGCGCAGACATGTGATTCGTTTGAAGTGATCCTGATAGATGATGGCTCTTCTGATAGCAGTGGAGCGATCTGCGATCAGGCAGCGAAACAGGATCATCGTTTCCAGGTAATTCATCAGCACAATTCTGGCCCCTCTGCAGCTCGTAATGTCGGCTTAGATTTAGCGCAAGGTGAAATTATTGCTTTTGTAGATAGCGATGATAGTGTAGAGCCGGATTATGTGATTTGCATTTTGCGTGCATTTGAAAAAAATAAAAATGCACAGATTGCATTTATGGGATATCAGGATTTGAATGCCGCAAAAGAAGTACAATCGGAGAAGATTCCATCTGTGAGATTCAACGACATCATTCGAGCTGCCGATGAACTTGCTGTTCAGGATATGTTTGGCTATACATGGGTAAAAGCCTTCCGGCGGAGCGTAATTCGTGATTTGCGGTTTGATGAGTCGATTTCTTTATTTGAAGATGAAATTTTTACCTGTGGTGCATTAAAAAGATGTACTGAGATTTGTATGATACCCAAAGCAATCTATCACTATGTGCGGGGAAACTCCGGTGCATTGATGGGTAAAACAAGAGATAATTTCTGTCAGCTTCAGGATTCTGTATTTCAGGCGTGGAAAGATCTAACTCTTGATATGCCTGAATATGAGGACATTTTAGTCAGAAAAGCAAATTCTATGGTGGAGATTTGCCGGTTTTATTATTTTGAGCGACCTATCCAGGAAGGGCGTTTTTTATCAGAATTGAAAGATTCTCTTTTTTTTCAGTGCAGCCAAAAGAATACTGCGTTTTCTAAACTTCTGGAAAACAACGATCTGGCAGCACTAAAAAGAATGAGAGTTAAATATAGATACAGGGTAGCAATTTCAAAATTGTTACATAGGTGAGTGTGAAATGAAGAAAACTTATTTTTATTTTCATGCAGGAAGCAGCAACCATGGTTGCGAAGCGATTGTGCGTTCTACAGTAGGTTTGCTGGGAAACAGACCTGTATTGATTTCCGTAGCCCCGGAGCAGGATTTTCGGTACTCTGTGGATGAACTTGTAACGGTTCAGGGGAAAGAGCCTCATATTCATAGCATACCAGAAAAGATTGGGTGCGCCATAACATCAAGAATTCTAAAGTCCGAAAAGTACGGATATGAAGTAAACGCACGTTGTGAAGCCAAAGCGTTTGATTCTGGGGCGGTTGCCTTTTCCATTGGCGGCGATAATTATTGCTATGGTGATGCTTATAATATGTATTTAGCAGCGATGAATCGTCAGCTGAAAAAGCGAGGGGTTAAAACAGTTCTGTGGGGCTGTTCGATTGAGCCAAATATGGTTACAGCGGCTATGCGGAAAGACTTCTCAAGATATGATCTGATTGTTGCCCGTGAAAGCATTTCTTATGTGATTCTGAAGTCATGCAATCCGAATACCATGCTTGTATGTGACCCGGCATTTCGTTTGGATACAGAAATGTTGCCTTTACCAGACGAATTTCTTCCGGGAAAAACGATTGGCATCAATTTGAGTCCGTTAATCCAGAAAAATGAAAGGGTTGCTGGAATTACAAAAGAAAATTATCGCCAGTTGATTCGGTTTATATTGGAGGAAACTGACTACCACATTGCATTGATTCCCCATGTTGTTTGCAACGGAAATGATGATCGTGTTGCAATGGAACCACTTCTTGAGGAGTTTCAGCACTCTGGGCGAATTTGTATGATCCAGGATTGCAACTGCCAGCAGCTAAAGGGTTATATTGCACGGTGCAGACTTTTTATTGGTGCACGAACTCATGCGACCATTGCTGCTTATTCCACATACGTTCCGACTCTGGTGATTGGTTATTCCACGAAAGCAACTGGAATCGCTCGAGATTTGTTTTCTTCTGAAAAAGACTATGTGCTTCCTGTTCAGGAACTGTCAGCACCAGATGACATTCGAAATGCGTTTGTATGGTTGGACAACCATCATGATGAGATCGCAGCGCATCTGCAAAGTGTTATGCCAGACTACGTCAATTCTATCCAAAAGGCAGTAGCGGCGATTGACAGGTTGTAAGGAGTTGTTAGAATTATGGGACGAAAAAAAGTTGCCGTTTTACTGCCCTGGCTGAAAATGGGTGGTACCAATAAAATTGCGGTTAATTTTATGTCGGAGTTGGCGCAATACTGTGATGTGACATTAGTGTTGAGCAGGAACTGCGGCGAACTGTTGCCGGAGCTTCCGGATGGGATTGAGGTTATCATCGATCAAATGCAGGATTTCCCTGCGATGTTTAAGGCTGATTTAAAAGGCCTTCATTTTGCAAACATTTTTCACGACTTGGTCTATTATGCTAAAATCAAGGTTGGAAAAGATAGCGTAGACAATTACAAATATATTGTAGACCGCACTCCTGCGATTTCCAAAAGGGAGTTTGATTGCGCAATCAGTTACCACGGACAATCTCCGGAACGATTGCTGAATTTGATTTACCGCATCAATTGCAAAAAAAGAGTCGCTTGGATTCACGGTGAGATGAATTTTGACCAGGACAAGCTGAACCGATTGAAAAAGTATTATGCACAGGTAGATCATTTCTTTTTTGTATCTAATCCAACGTTAGAATCCTTCGATAAAGCAATCGGCTTTGATCGTGCAAAGGGAACGGTGTACTACAATCCGATTGATAAGCAAGATATTCTTCGCAAGGCTGAAATGCCAATGGATGTTAGTTTTGATGGAGAGGTATGTAATCTGCTGACAGTGGGCAGGTTATCGGCTGAGAAAGGGCAGGATATGATTCCGGCCATCGTCAGACGCCTGACAGACATGGGTCATCGTGTATGCTGGTATATTGTAGGTGACGGAGACAATCGAAGCACAGTGGAACGATTGATTGAGCAGTATGATGTCAAGGAACAGGTTAAGATTTTGGGCGTTAAAACCAACCCATACTCCTACATGAAGAATTGCACAATTTATGTGCAGCCTTCTTATACAGAGGGGTATTCAACAACGATTTGCGAAGCCGGAATGCTTGGTAAAGCGATTGTTGGCACCAAGCCCTCTGGTGGCATCCGAGATCAGATTACAGATGGGCAGGACGGACTTATTGTAGATGCAACAGTTGAGGGGTTGACCAACGGAATTACAATGCTGATAGAACGTCCTCAGATGCGGGAGCAGTTTGAAGCAGAAATTCTCAAAAAGAATTTTGAGGGTAAAGGTGAAATTAAGAAATTTTTGGAGTACATTGGCTATGACACAGAGTGAACAACGGATCGGTAATATTGATACGGCAAAAGGTATTCTGATTATTCTCGTTGTAATCGGTCATGTTCTCAACTTTAACACGCCTGCAACGGCAGCTATTAAAACATGGCTTTGTAGCTTTCATATACCAGCGTTTTTTATTATATCAGGGCTATTAATTAACCCTGAAAAGTGGAGGCAACAATCATTTTCGACCTTCGCAAAACATAAAGCCTACTCGCTTTTAATTCCTTATATTTTCTTTGAAGTTGCTGCAGGTATATTTCAGATGATCTTATTTGGGGTGGATGCTGTAAACCCAGTTGGGATTTTTTGTGGTATGCTAACCCTTCATTGCAACCAAGGAGCGGATTGGTTTCTCCCGACACTATTTGTCGCCGAAGTAATAATGTGGTTATTTATCCGGTTTAATTGGCACAGATGCAATTATATCGCTGTTCTAATATTTTTAGGCATTGGTTTTTGGATTCCCGAACCACTCTATGTCATTGGTGTATTGCGGCGTATCTGTGTTGCAACGGCTTTTTTGATGATAGGTGTACTTCTAAAAAAAGTGCTGACACACACGGACAAAAATATAGCTTTTGTTTGCGGGGGAGGGACACTCATTATCTCTTATTTCAATGGTTGTGTGGATCTTTCAATGCGGCAGTTTCATAACCCATTTCTTTATTTGCTTGGAGCCGTTTTAGGAACATATTTTATTCTCAACGTGTCTGAGAAGATAAATTGCAAATGGATTTGTAATGCAGGACGGAACGCTTTAATTATTATGGGCACCCATCAAAGTGTAATAGTGGTCTTTAACCAAATATTCCAAACAAGCAACTATGGTATTTTAATGCAAGCTGTAGTGTTATTCAGCATTGGATTGGTCGAGGCTGCTATAATCCCTGTCACTAATAAATGTGTTCCGTTTCTAGTTGGCAGAAAGGACTAAAAGTAAAACATGAAAGAACGAAGTCGGACTGAATATTCTCTAATCAATATGTTAACTGGCGTAGCAGGATATGCCATAAACACTATCATAGGCTTTGTTTGCCGAATTGTTTTTGTTAGAGTACTCTCCGCAGAATATCTAGGCGTAAGCGGTCTGTTTTCTAACATCTTGTCTGTATTGTCACTTGCTGAATTAGGAATTAGCAGTGCCATTATATATGCGCTATATAAGCCGATTGCAGAAGATGACAAGGAAAAAATTGCCTCTATCATGCAGTTCTACCGAAAAGCATATATGGCAATTGGTGTGTTCGTTGCAATTGTCGGGCTTTCCTTGTTGCCTTTTTTGAAGTATATTGTAAATGATACGACGGGAATTCATGAAAATATTTATGTTCTTTACTTATTATATTTACTAAGCACTGTAAGCACATATTTCTTCAGTTATCGTGCTTCATTGCTTACTGCAATGCAGCGCCAATATATAGTGTCTGGATACAATTATGTAATTACGGTACTGCAGAGTGTTTTGCAGATGGTTTTCCTTCTGTTAACGCATGAATATATAACGTACCTGATTATTCAAGTAATTAGTGGCATTGTTTATAATATATGGGTATCAAGCAAGGCTAGTCATGACTATCCTTATATATTAAAGAAAGATGTAAATCCTTTAGATAAGACAGAAAGGAATAGTCTTTTAAGGAATATAAAAGCTTTGGCGATCAATAAAGTCTCCGGAGTATTAGTTAACAGCACAGATAATTTAGTAATTAATTATTTTACCGGACTGGGTATCGTGGGCTTAACCTCAAATTATACTTTGCTGAGCAATACATTAGGTGGCATTATCGGACTAGTGTTTAATGCTCTTCCTGGCAGTGTTGGAAATTTGAATGCTACCGCAGATGAAGATACAAAATATCGTTTTTTTAAGACGTTGAATCTGCTCAATTTCTGGTTGTTTGGTTGGGGAACAATAGGAATTGCTTTTGTATCAAGTGATTTTGTTGCTTTCCTATTTGGCAGTGAATATGTTCTTTCTGCCGAAATTCCGTTGATTATCGCAATTAACTCGTACACGATCGGAATGTTACAGGCTAGCTATACCTATAAAAATACATTGGGCTTATTTCGTTATGGACAGTATTTATTATTTCTAACCGGTCTCATCAATCTTGGATTAGATATTTTGTTGGGGAACATTTGGGGAACATTTGGTATTTTGTTGGCGACATTGATAGCCAGAATGTGTACAAATCTATGGTATGAGCCATATGCCGTTTTTAAATATGGTCTGAATAAAAATCCAATGCTGTATTTTCTCCAATATTGTAGGTATGCAATCATTTTGTTATTTACTGGAGCTATATGCTGGGGGTTGTGTAGCCTTTGCCATTTTTCGTTGATTACTAATGTTGTAGTAAAGATTTTAATTTGCTCGGTGATCCCTAATGCAATATTTGCCTTGGTTTCAAGGAATAGGGAAGAATTTATTTATTTGATGGAAGTTGTTAAGCGCATTATCAACAAATACATTACCAGAAAAGGATAAAAGTAAACGGTGAACCCTGAGTACCTTTTTAATTCCTATAACTTGTGCCATAATCATACTCAACAAAGCAACAGAGTCCAAAAAGTTCAGTACTCAACTTTTTAGACTGGCTATACTATGGAGGTATGTTATGACTACACAAACAAGTCTTGTGGCGGGTCAGGTAAGGCTCAGACAATGGGCAGAGCAGATCCGTGACTGCCAGAACCGCCCAGCGGGGATGGATGTCGAAACATGGTGTTCACAGAATCACATTACAAAATCTAATTATTATTACCGTCTCCGGCGTGTGCGCAAAGCGTGTCTGGATCAGATCCCAGAGGCAGGGGGTCCTGCTTTTGTAGAACTGCCAGCCCTGGACGCACCGGATACGGTGGCATCAAAAAATACAGCATTCGATATTTCAGCAGGTATATCGCCTGTGATCCGCATTTCAAATACAAAAGGTATTTCAGCAGAGATATTCCCCGGCACATCGCCGGAGATGATCTGTCACATCATAGAGGCACTCGGATATGCTGAATGATGCAGATGCTTCCAGTTTCAAAAAAGTGTACCTCGCAATGGGGTTCACAGATCTCCGCCGTGGGATCGATGGACTGGCAGCGATCATACGCTTTCAGTTTGAACTCGATCCTTATGATAAAAATACCCTGTTTCTATTCTGTGGAAGAAGGTCCGACCGGATCAAGGCACTGCTCTGGGAAGGGGACGGATTTCTCCTCATGTATAAAAGACTTGACAGCGGTGCATTCCGGTGGCCGCGTTCCGCAGATGAAGTAATGGCTATCACAGAAGAGCAGTATCATATGTTGATGCAGGGACTTGAGATCGTTGCCCGGCATCCGATCACGGAACTGAAAGAGACACCAGGGATCATGTGATTTGTGCAGAATGCTGAAAATAAAAAAGTGTAAAGTTCATTGGGAAGGAGGATATCCATCCTGACCGAAAGGTTGTCCACAGACAGACGTGCTGACCAGTACGTACCGGGAAGCATCCGGTCTGTCTGATGTGGATAACACATCTGAAAAACTGTAAATGGACGGCTTTTCAGATGTATTATCCACCGTCATTATGCCGAAAGGGCAGATGCTCCGGATTGGCGGTAATACAAAAAATCTGTTATAATCAGAATCAATAAAAAGACAGGAGTTCCGGTTATGACATTTAAGTACACAGAAGAACAGCTGAATAAACTTGACAAAGACCTGCTGGTACAGATTTTCCTTGGAATGCAGGAACAGCTGGAAGATCTGACAGAACAGACACAGGCATTGAATGATAAGATGCAGCTGATGATGGAACAGCTGGTCCTTTCTAAAAAGGCCCGTTTTGGCAGGTCCAGCGAAAAAATGTCTGCCCCGGGACAGATCTGCTTCATGGAAGTAGATGGAACGATCGTATTTTTTAATGAAGCGGAAGCGGTCTGTGATCTTGAAGCACCAGAGCCGGAAGATCTGGAACTAAAAGTGTCAAAGAAGAAAAAACAGGCTGGAAAAAAGGCTGCGGATATAGCAGCTCTTCCTGTCAGGCGTATCGATCATTACATGAGTGAGGACGAACTGACCGCTGAGTTTGGTGAAAATGGATGGAAACAGCTTCCAGATGCTGTTTCCCGGTGTTATAAGTTTATCCCTGCCCGTGTTGAAGTAGAGGAACATCATATCGGGGTATATTCCAGTAAGCTGGATGAACATATGGTAAAAGCTCCCTATCCTCGGAACCTGCTCCATGGCAGTCTTGTTTCCCCATCACTTGCAGCGGCGGTCATAAATGGAAAATATGTAAATGCCGTGCCGCTTTACCGTCTTGAAAAAGAATTCGAGAGGTATGGCCTTGCCATCACCAGGCAGAACATGGCGAACTGGATGATACGTCTGGGTGAAGAATATCTGGGTCCAATGTATGATCATCTCCATAAACTTCTGTATGGTTATCATGTGATACAGGCTGACGAGACTCCGGTCCGTGTCAATAAAGACGGACGTCCTGCCGGGAGCCAGAGCTATATGTGGGTCTACCGTTCTGGTTTCATGTATCCGGAACGTCAGATCGTTCTCTATGAATACCAGAAGACACGTAATGCCTCACATCCCCGGAATTTTTTAAAAGATTACACCGGGATCTGCGTTACGGATGGATACCAGGTATATCATACACTGGAGAAGGAGCGCGAAGATCTGAGGATCGCAGGCTGCTGGGTACACTGCCGGCGCAGATTCAACGATGCACTGGAAGTCATACCAAAAGCTCAGCGTGAAAAATCAATCCTGTATCTGTTCATGAAACAGATACAGGCGATCTACCGGGAAGAAGGGAAAATGTCCGGTCTTTCATCAAAAGAGCGGCTTGCTCAGCGTCAGCTGGTGGTAAAACCACTGGTGGATGCTTTCTTTGCGTACCTGAAACAGAAGGAACCAGCTGTGTCTAAAAGTGGAAAAATAAGAGAAGCATTTACCTATGCTTTGAATCAGGAACGTTATCTGAGAGTCTTTCTGGAAGATGGAGATGTTCCAATAGACAATAACGCCAGTGAACGTGCGATCCGCGGTTTCTGCATTGGAAAGAAGAACTGGGAAATGATAGATACGGTCAATGGAGCAACCAGCTCTGCAATCATCTACAGTATTGCAGAAACAGCAAAAGCAAATGGATTGAAACCTTTTAATTATTTTGAATATCTGCTCACTGAGATTCCAAAACATGCAGATGAGAAAAACACAGATTTCCTCACAGATCTTCTGCCCTGGTCCCCGACACTGCCAGAAAACATCAGGAAACCTAAGAAAGCAGATGTAAAATGATACGGTCGCTAAAAGCGGCCTGATATTTGTCAAGGTACTCGGGTTTCACCGTTTACGGATAAAATGTTGAAAGGAGTTGAAATATGATGCCGAGGATAAGCATTATAGTCCCAGTTTATAATGTAGAACATGTGTTGAAAAGGTGTTGCGAAAGCATACTGTGCCAGACATATGCAGATTTTGAATGTATACTTGTTGATGATGGGAGTACTGATAAGTCTGGCATAATTTGTGATACATATGCAGGTCTGGACGAGAGATTTAAAGTGATACACCAAAGAAATGGAGGGGTATCGGCAGCTCGAAATACAGGCTTAGATCATGCTATAGGGGATTTTATTGCCTTCGTCGACTCTGATGATTGTATTCATCCTGAATACTTAAATGTGCTTTTGTCTAGACTAATTAGCTTTGATGCTGATGCAAGTATTTGTGATTATATAGTATTTAAAGATAGCGTACCTGATATAAAGGTTGATAAAGTTAAAAAAACGATTCTTTCCGGTGAGGATATTTGCTATAAGTTATATGATTACGGAAACAGTGAACGATATGTAATTCCTGGCGGGAAACTTTGGAAGCGTAAGTGCTATGCTAATTTAAGATTTCCGGTCGGAAAAATACATGAAGATCAATATATAACCTATAAAGCTTTTTTTGATTGTAACCGAGTTGTTACAGTTGATGTTTCACTTTACTTTTATTGGGTAAATCCAAATGGTATCACGAAAAAAGGTTTTAGTTTACAGAGATACGATAACATAGAGGCATTGACTGAGGCACGAGCTTTTTACTTAAATAATGACAAAAATGATTTGGCAGCCAAAGCAGATTCGATGAGAGAACTTTTTATAGCAATGTATTCTATTTATGCTAGGGAATATCATATTTATGCCGATGTTGATATGCAGTATAAAATGAGCAGAATGAAAGCAGGTCGAATTATAAAAAATCAGCTTGGATATGATTCGTGGGAATGGCATATGAATAAATGCTTTCCTATCTATATAAAACTTCATAGTTATTTAAAAAAAATCTGCTCTTTCTTTGGAAAGTGAGAATTGAGGTGCAGCCTTGATACCTAAAGTAATTCACTATTGTTGGTTTGGACATAATCCGAAACCTGATTCATTCAATAAATATTTAGCCAGTTGGAAAAAGTATTGTCCTGACTATGAAATTATCGAGTGGAATGAAGAAAATTTTGATATAACAATTAACGACTATGTAAAAGAAGCATACGCAGCGAAAAAATGGGCATTTGTGACGGATTATGCACGTCTATGGATTATTTATAACCACGGAGGCATCTATCTGGATACCGATGTAGAAGTTATCAAGTCTTTTGACGAATTGCTATGTAATGACGCTTTTTGGGGCTTTGAGGATGAATATATTAATACTGGGCTTGGTTTTGGTGCAGTGAAATGGAATACTGTTGTAGAGTTAATGATGAAAGATTATGCTGGTGAACATTTCTTGCTCAACGATGGAAAATATGATACGACAACTTGCCCTGTCCGCAATACAAATTCCATTAAGTATCTGTTTCCGGCCAATTATGATCGAACGAAACCGCTTAAGATACAAGGTGCAGTGTTATTTCCTCCAGAGTATTTTTGTCCCTTGAACCCAGGTACAGGTATCCTCCGAAAAACCTCTAACACCTATTCAATACACCATTACACAGCTACCTGGCTTTCAGAAGACCAGCAAGTTGTGCATCAATGGCGTCTATTCAAAAGAAAGTGTGAAAAAATATTTGGAAAATGGCTGGGCGGGTATATTGCAAGAGCCGTTTACCTTTTCTTTCCTGAAAAAAGAAAAGTGTTAAGGCGAATGTGATTTTTTGGGGGGTGAAATATTATGATAGCTGAGTCTCATTGTACCGGGTGTGGTGCCTGTGTAAATATTTGCCCAAAGCAATGTGTTGAAATAGTTCTCAACGAAGAAGGCTTTTATAGGCCAACGGTTAATGCCAATAGCTGCATTCAGTGTAACGCTTGCATATCTGTGTGTCCTGTTGGGAAGAAAAACAAAACCGAAACAATCGAGAAAGCATTTGCCGCTTATACATTAAACCAAGACATTCGTCGTGACAGTTCCTCTGGCGGCCTATTTTCCGAAATTGCGCTTCAGATATTGGCTCAAAATGGTGCTGTCTTTGGCGCTACATATATTGACAGCTTTAAGGTTGCACACATTTGCGTAGAAACAATAGACGAGCTTCACAAATTGCGTGGGGCAAAATATGCGCAAAGCGACTTAGGGACTTGCTTTACAGATATTTTATCCCGCTTGAGAGCTGGACAGATGGTGTTGTTTTCCGGCACCCCCTGTCAGGTCGCAGGATTGAAAGCTTTCCTGCGGAAACCGTACTCAAATCTTTTTACCGTAGATTTTGTATGCCACGGCGTTCCTTCCCCTCTGGTTTGGGAGAAATATGTGCAATATCGTGCAGACAAGGACAATGGTGGTGTTTTGCCGAACGCAATCAATCTCCGTTCTAAAAGCACAGGCTGGAGCAGATACCAGTATTCCAATGAGTATCTGTATCCCAACGGAACAAAATATTCCGCAAAAAACGGTGAGGATCTGTTTATGCGCCTTTTTGTTGGAGACTACATCAACCGAGAAAGCTGTGCGGATTGTCATTTTAAAGGGTATCATCGCTGCAGCGATCTCACATTAGGTGATTTCTGGGGTATCTGGGATGTAGCACCGGAGATGGATGACAACAAAGGAACCTCATTGGTATTGGTACATTCTGCAGCCAGAGATGAAATGCTCCATCAACTTGTGAATCGAATTGCTTTAAAAGAGGTTTCATTGGAGCAAGCCAGTGAACAGAATCCATCTTTGCTCTATTCTTCTCCGGCAAAAGAGGATCGTGAGAAGATTTTGAATTTGTGTATCAATGGCGAGTTTGAAACTGTGCGGAAATACCTTGATGAACAGCAAGAGAAACATCGTAAAATGACTTTGAGCGATTTTGTAAAGCAATTTTTGTGCAAAGCCAAGCGTTTTATGTCATAATGATTAGGAGAAAAATGAGAACGAATAACCCAAAGAGAATCCCGATTAGAATCATCCTGTCGATTTCCTTGATTGGACTGTTCGTGCTGAGTGTTTCCGGTCTCAGCTTTTCCAAGTATGCATTGAAATGTTCAAGCTACACTATAGAATCAAATAAAATGGCAACAGATATCCGCATTGTTCATCTCTCTGACCTCCACAACAGCGAGTTGTGTGAAGATAACAGCCGATTGCTTGATATGACGCGGCAGCAATCTCCTGACCTGATTCTAATTAGTGTCTGCTGATTAATAGAAAAACAGCTTGAAACCATTGATTTTACTGCATTTTTCACTCGAAAATGATATAATAAAGTGCACGGTTTTATAAGTAATCAAATCTTTTTACGTGCAGTTTTCTATAGAATAGTACCCTTACAGGAGTGAAAAATCAATGTATAAATGTACTGATAATACACAGAGCAGTTTTCTCAGTTTTAACCAGCCAAGAGGGCTTCATATGAATCCTGAAAACAGATGGGTAAAGATGGCAGATGCCATCCCATGGGAAATATTCGAAAAGAAATACTCCCGTCTGTTCAAAGGAAAGAATGGACGCGTTGCAAAGCCTCTGCGTCTTGCCCTTGGCTCGCTAATCATCCAAACCAAGTATCAGTATTCTGACAGAGAATTGGTGGATCAATTGACTGAAAATCCGTATTATCAGTATTTTATCGGACTTCCTGGATATCAGGAAGAACCTCCGATTGATGCAAGTACGCTGGTCTTATTCCGTAAACGTCTGAAAATGGATGTTATCATGGAAGCCAACGAATATATGTTGGAAGCCTTCAAAGAGAAGGAATCCAAAGATAAAAACGATGATGATCATACAAATCCGCCTTCTGGTGGTGGAGATGGTGAATCAAAAACAGAACCTGAACAAGCACCGGAGAACAAAGGAACTCTTATGCTTGATGCAACCTGTGCCCCATCAAATATCAGGTATCCGTAGGATTTCTCATTGCTCAATGAGGCCAGAGAAAAACTGGAGACGATCATCATCCGTTTCTGTAAAAGTTATGGATTTTCAAGACCACGTATGTATCGCAGGCAAGCCAGAAAGAACTACCTTGCACTTGCGAAAGCAAAGAAACGCAGCACTAAGAAAATCAGAGCAACCATTCGTAAACAGTTAGCATACATCAAACGTGATATCGGTTATCTTGAAAGCTATATGGAAGAAGGTTATGCGCCGACTTCAAAGGAAATATCACTTCTGATGACAATATATAAGCTATATGAACAACAACAGTACATGTACCAAAACAAGGTTCATAGTGTAGAAAACCGCATTGTCAGTATCTTACAGCCATGGATTAGACCAATCGTCAGAGGAAAAACAAAAGCTCCGGTTGAATTTGGTGCTAAATTTGATTTAAGCATTGATGATAGCGGTCTTGGCAGAATAGAAAAAATATCCTATGATGCATACAATGAAAGTACAGTACTTGTTGAAGCAGTGGAACGATTCAGGGAACGAACTGGCCATTACCCAGAACGCCTACTGGCAGACCAAATATATCGAACCAGAGACAACAGAAATTTCTGTAAGCTTCATGGAATACGATTATCCGGTCCAAAGCTTGGGAGACCAAGCCTTACAAAACAATCATCAAAAGAGAAAAAGCAGGAATATCAGGATAACACCGATCGAATTGAGGTAGAGTGCTCATTCAGTTTAAGTAAACGCTGCTACGGAATGGACTTGATAAGAACCAAGCTCTATGACACAACACTTACATCAATTGCGTTATCTGTATTTGTGACGAATTTATTCAAGATTCAGTCACGAATACTTTTTGCTCTTATTTATCTTTTGGAGCTGATTGGATTACAACCTGCTGATTTTGAACCGGAAACGGTTTAAGCAGCAGACACTAATTAAGAGTGCACTCAAAAAGTTGTGCGGATTAGGATGAGTTACGATAATGGAGGGTATTATCAATGAAATGGTTACTGCGGCATAGATGGACGTTCGCTATCAGTGGACTGCTGTTCATCGGAATCATGACATGCCAAAACCTTAATCAATCGAAATGCTCCTTAAGCTGCTCTTTCTATCAAATCAACTCAGATAAAATTGCCATCCCAATTAAGGTCTTACAACTGACCGATCTGCACAACAGTGAGTTTGGAGAGAACAATCAGGAACTGATTGACCGGATAGCAAGTCAGTCGCCCGATCTGATTCTGCTTACGGGTGATTTACTAAATTCTGGGGAGTTTGTCACAGAGATTGCTGCAAATTTAATTTCTTCTTTATGTCAGATTGCGCCCGTCTACCTGTCTTTTGGAAATCATGAGATAGAATATAGAGATAACTTTAACAGAGACATCGCACAATTATATCAATCCGCCGGCGCCACCGTCCTGAACTATGAATATAAAGACATCATCATCAACGGCCAGCCCCTCCGTATCGGCGGCATTTACGGTTACTGTCTCCCGGACAAATATCTGGAAACTGGCGAAGCGGATCCAGGAGAGTGTAAGTTCTTGTGGGATTTTGAGAATACCGACCGTTACAAAATCCTGCTCAGCCATCTTCCGATTGCCTGGATGAAAAATGACGGGCTGGAGGAGTGGGACATTGACTGCGTATTTTCCGGCCATCTTCATGGCGGCCAGGTCATTCTGCCTGGCATCGGCGGTGTTTATGCGCCGGACATGGGATGGTTTCCGGGACAGCTGAAGGGGATTTTTGACTCGGAGGATGGAAAACGGCATCTGGTGCTGTCGTCCGGACTTGGAAATACGGAATTGGTTCCGCGGTTCAACAACATTCCCGAGATTGTCTGCGTGGAGCTGATGCCGGACGGAACCCTTCATAAAACATAAAAATAACACAGAGCCAGATTTCTGATGCATGGAAATCTGGCTCTGTGCGTTACATGCAGCGGCCTTATACAAACAAGGTACATCCCTGCCGCTTGAACTGTTCGATCTTTTCGTCAATGAGCTCCGGCGTTACACCGAGATGCTCGGCAAGACACTGCTTGCAGAAAAACTGTTCTGCGCCGCGGTTGATAAATTTACGGTGGGCGCCGATCTCGTTATGTGTGAGTTCTTTGCCGCACTGCATACAGCGTGCCATCAGAGTTTTACGACCTTTGCACGGTATACTTTTGATGCAAACGGCTCGAGCTCTGTGACAAGGGAGGCATTGTTTGCACGCAGGTTCTCGCCGGTCCAGACCTCAGTAAGTTCCAGAGTACGGCCAGTGGAGAACGGAAGACCGATCTCATCCAGATTCATGGCTGCACGCGATTTTTCATCACTGAGATTGAACATGCCGATAGCAAGATCTCCGTTTGCGAGCGTTTTAACATAAATCAGAACCTTGTCATTCCATGCATGGTTTTTCACTTTATACGGCTGACGGCAGAGCGGATCCTGGTTGATGCGGATCATTTCGTCATTCATCAGAATGCGGCGGGTCTCGTCGCTCATCTCGCGGATATCGCAGCCGATCATCAGCGGGGAGCCAAGGAATGCCCACAGCGCATAGTGTGTCTGATACTGAACATCGCTGCAGCCGGCCAGTCCAACATTTCCTTTTCCGTGCATGCCGACGATCAGCATGTCCATATCGTTGAAGCAGCCGACGCCGTTGTACGGATGCAGTTTTTCCTGCTGTGCCACGAGATCTTTGACAGAATCCCAGGTATCAAAGATGTCGCCGGTGGAACGCCACATGGAAGCGCCGGTTTCTTTGATCCACTCATGCGTTTCATCAGCACCCCAGGAGCAGGCAGAGAAGAGAATGTCGCGGCCGCAGTTCTCGAGTGCCAGTCCCATGCGGCGGTACAGATATTTTCCGTGCAGGATCGGACTGTGGTAGCAGTAGTCATATTTTAAGAAATCAACATCCCAGGATGCGAAAGTTTCCGCATCGACAAATTCGTGCTCATAGCTGCCAGGGTAGCCGGCACACGTCATGTTTCCGGCGCAGGAATACATACCAAATTTCAGTCCTTTGGAATGAACGTAATCGGCAACGGCCTTCATACCATGCGGAAATTTTTCCGGATCCGGCACAAGACGGCCGTTTTCATCGCGTTCACGTAAAGACCAGCAGTCGTCGATGACAAGATATTCGTATCCTTTATCGCACAGGCCGCTCTCGGCCATGACATCAGCAGTTTCAAAAATCATTTTTTCATTGATATTTTCTCCGAAGGTGTTCCAGGAATTCCAGCCCATCGGCGGTGTAAGTTTGATCATAGTATTGACCTCCCGTAAGTTTTGATGTACTTTGAGTATAGATGGATTTCCAGAGCAAAACCATGGAATTTTAAGACAAAAGCATGGATTTTTGTTTCATAAAGAATAAAATACGGGAAAAGGAAAGAATATGCTTGTATCAGAAATGAACGGGATCCGGCCTGTCGATGCCGGGCGGCAGGACTGCCATGATCTGCATTCCTGGGGGCCGGGTGTACGGCAGTGCTATATTATACATTATATTATAAGCGGAAAGGGAACGTTTACCTGCGGGAAAAAGACGTACACACTTACCGCAGGACAGAGCTTTTTAATCTGTCCGGCGCAGGCGGTGCAGTACGCGCCGGATGAGAACGAGCCGTGGGAATATGTGTGGGTTGATTTTGTTGGGGAACAATGCCGGCAGATTCTGGCGCGGTCGGTACTGAACCCACAGCAGCCGGCGGCGTCGCCTCTCCGTCAGGAAAGGCTTCTGCCGTATTTTGAGCGTCTCTGCCAGATGGAACTCTATCGCCGGAACAGCCAGGAGGCCGTCGGAGTGCTGCTTGCGCTTCTGGGCGTGTACCAGGATCTGGCGGAGCCGCAGCGGGAGGAGAGAAAGAAGGAAGATCCGCGGATCATGGAAGCGATGGCTATGATTGCCGCAGGGTATCACAGGAGTGAGTTCTGCGCGGAGACAATTGCGCGGAAAATGGCGGTCAGCCGCACAACGCTGAACCGTCTGTTTCAGAAGAAAATCGGCCGGTCACCAGGACAGTATCTGTTGGAATATCGGCTGCAGCAGTCAGAAAAGCTGCTGCAGATGGGGATGACGGTCAAACAGACGGCGCTGTCGTGCGGATTTGAAGATCCCTTTTACTATTCCCGTGTGTTCCGGAAACACTATGGAATGCCGCCGTCGGATTACCGGCTGGAGTTTGCAGAAATTCAGTGAACGGCGGGCGTTACCGCTCGTCGGAGAGATAATTCCGCATAGAGCGCAGGGCGGACTTTTCCAGCCGGCTGACCTGCGCCTGCGAGATGCCGATTTCCCGGGCAACCTCCATCTGGGTCTGCCCCTCATAGAAACGCATGCGGATGATCTGGCGTTCGCGCTCATTGAGACGGGCGACCGCGTCCTGCAGGGCGAGGTTCTGCACCCAGTTTTCTTCTTTATTTTTCTTATCACTTAACTGATCCATGATATACAGGGTATCGCCGCCTTCCGTGTAGACGGGTTCATACAGACTCATCGGGCTTTGGATTGCGTCGAGGGCATAGACGATATCCTCTTTTCCAATGCCGATTTCAGCGGCGATTTCCTCGATCGAAGGCTCTTTCTGGTTCTGCTTGAGATAAAGTTCGCGGGCGCAGATGGCGCGGTAGGCAGTATCCCTGAGGGAACGGCTGACGCGGATCGCATTGTTGTCACGCAGATACCGCCGGATTTCACCGATGATCATCGGCACGGCATAGGTGGAGAAACGGACGTTTAAGGTCGTGTCGAAGTTATCAATCGCCTTAATCAGGCCGATACAGCCGATCTGAAAGAGATCGTCGGCGTTTTCACTGCTGTTGGAGAAGCGCTTGATCACGCTTAAGACAAGGCGCAGATTGCCCTGAATGTAGCGTTCGCGGGCAGCAGCATCTCCTTCGCGGGCCTTTTTCAGCAGAGTCTCCTTTTCTTCGGCATTCAGTACGGGAAGGCGTGATGTATTGACTCCGCACAGTTCAACTTTATTGATCGCCATGGTATGCATCCTCCTGAAACATGGAACGTATGGTTACCGTTCGTTACTGTTATACGTTCATGATTGGCAGTTGGCGGGACGAATATACGAGAGCCCGGAAAATTTCATAAAGTTTTAGTCCTTGACAAAGCTTTTGGAAAATGATTTCCTGCTATTGTAGAAACGGCGGAAAGTGTGATAAGATAAGGGAAGTGTACGAAATGCGAGGTCTTGTTTTATGATGAGTGGAAAGGAACGAAGAGAAGAGATTCTTCAAAGAATAACAAACAGTAAGACGCCGGTCTCCGGTGCAGCGCTGGCGAAGAGCTGTGAAGTCAGCCGTCAGGTGATTGTCCAGGACATTGCCCTGATCCGCGCTGCCGGATACGATGTGATTGCGACAAACCGCGGCTACATCTGCAGCAGCCCGGTGAGAGAGAAGCGGGTCTTTGAGGTGAATCACACGGATGAGCAGATGCAGGACGAGCTGAATACAATTGTGGATTTCGGCGGCGTTGTGCTGGATGTGATTGTGCGTCACGAGGTTTACGGAGAACTGCGGGCGGAACTTAATATCAGTTCACGAAATAAGGTGGCACTGTTTATGGAAGAAATCCGGCAGGGAAAATCACGGCCGCTGAAGAATATCACATCAGGGGAACATTTTCATACCGTATCGGCAGACTCTGCGCAGACCCTGGATCTGATTGAAGAAGAACTGCGAAAGAAAGACTACCTGGTGCGGACTGTGAAATAGGGGAAAAAGCCCTTATTTTCACAAAAAACTGTTATTCGAAAAAATTTTAAAATTTTTTCAAAAAGGTGTTGACTTTTCTCTTAGGATAGTGTAATATACATGATGTCAGCGGGAACGAGTGATAAACAAAGAGTTCTAAAGCGACAAAGAAATGTGCGTTTAGCTCAGCTGGATAGAGCGTTTGGCTACGGACCAAAAGGTCGGGGGTTCGAATCCTCTAACGCACGGACGGTAACCGTCCTGGTGAAAACCAGGGCGGTTTTTTCGTATGCAGAATGAAAAATAAAACAAGCGGCCTTTTGGTCAGCAGCCAGACGGCCGCACTTTTTGAAAAAATCATGGGGAAACAACTTGTACGCTCATTGACACAAGTGAGATACATCTCCTATAATAAAGCCAAATTTAAGATCTCGAAAGGGGACAAGTTATGGCTAAGTTAGTAATTGATGCGAACAGAAAGCTTTCAAAAATCAATAAGGAAATCCAGGGACAGTTTTCGGAGCATCTGGGAAGATGTATTTATGAAGGACTCTATGTAGGAGAAAATTCCGATATTCCGAACGTGAACGGAATGCGTACCGATGTTGTTGAAGCACTGAAAAATATCAAAGTTCCGGTATTGCGCTGGCCGGGCGGATGTTTTGCAGATGAATATCACTGGAAAGACGGTATCGGACCGAAAGAAAGCCGCAAAAAAATGATCAACACCAACTGGGGCGGTGTTGTCGAGGACAACAGCTTCGGTACCCACGAGTTTTTTGAACTCTGCCGTCAGATCGGATGTGAAACCTATATCAACGGAAATATGGGAAGCGGTACTGTACAGGAGATGTCGGAGTGGGTTGAATATATGACATTTGACGGGGTATCTCCGATGGCAGACCTTCGTGCGGAAAATGGCCACGAAAAGCCGTGGACCGTCGATTTCTTCGGCATCGGCAATGAGAACTGGGGCTGCGGCGGAAATATGAATCCGGAATTCTACGGAAATATGTACCGCAGATATCAGACCTTTGTGCGTGATTACGATGGAAACAAAAAGATCCGGAAGATTGCCTGCGGCGCCAATTCGGATGATTATGAGTGGACGCAGGAAGTGATGAAAGCATGCTTTCGCAGAATCTCCCCACAGCAGCATGGCATGATGGATGGCCTGTCGCTTCATTACTATACGGTGCCGGAAACCTGGGATCACAAGGGAAGTGCAACGGAGTTTGCGGAAAAAGACTGGTATAAGACCATGAAAAAGACGATGTACATGGAAGAGCTGATCCGCCGCCACAGCGCCATTATGGATCAGTATGACCCGGACAAAAAGGTCGGCATGATCGTGGATGAGTGGGGTACCTGGTATGATGTAGAGCCTGGAACAAATCCGGGATTTCTGTATCAGCAGAATACCATGCGTGACGCACTGGTCGCAGGGATCAACCTGAATCTCTTCAACAAACACAGCGACCGTGTCAAGATGGCAAATATCGCACAGATGGTCAATGTTCTGCAGTCGATGATCCTGACCGAGGGGGAAAAGATGGTCAAAACTCCGACGTATCATGTTTTCGATCTGTATCAGGTACATCAGGAAAATGATCTTCTGGCAAGCTCTCTGGAAACGGAGCAGGTTGGTCTGGAAGACGAATACATGGTTCCGAATCTGACGGAATCTGTTTCGGTAGATGCCAACGGTGTACTTCATATTACGATGACGAATGTGGATCTGGAGAAAGCATATCCGGTAGAGGCGGTACTTCTCGGAAAAGAAGCCGGCGAGATCAAAGCCGAGATCGTAACCGGCCATATGCAGGATAAGAACACCTTTGAAGCGCCGGAGACGGTTGGCGTTCAGGCCTTTGACGGTGTACAGGCAACCAAAGAGGGAATTTCCTTTACCATTCCGGCGTGCAGTGTGCTTCATATCGCCGTAAAATAGGGAAACCATAAAAACCAGAAGATATCTGGGATGAAAAAAGATTCAGTTCCGGAGGAGTTTGATGGACGGAAATACCAGGATCTGTAAAAAATGCCTGCTTCGTGAGATGGACGAGGCAGGCTTTTTTCAGAATATGTATGATTATATTGCAAGAATTCCGGCGGACGATAAAGCGCCGGAGGAGGAATACGAGCGGCGGCTTTCCATTTGTAAGGAGTGTGAAAAGCTGCTGTCCGGCATGTGCCGCATGTGCGGCTGCTACGTGGAGATGCGGGCAGCGATTGCACTGCGGGACTGCCCGGGGAAAAAGTGGTAGCAAAAGAGAAACCCC
>OHCN01000210.1_pt1 | contig 34497 bp, 29 predicted proteins | sample 1566761 | NCBI WGS metagenome assembly OHCN01 (sample SAMEA3879568, study PRJEB24766) | human gut metagenome | biome: human-associated habitat; feature: feces | place: USA | collected 1985/1987 | reverse complement strand
TTTCGAGCTGGTGCAGGTCGCGGGCGATGAGCTGCTCAAAAAAGTCGTAGAGGAACCGGCCGATGCTGCCGTCGGTCCAGCGCTTTTCCCGGGCGATGCGGCGCAGCTGCCCCTGCAGCGCATTCTCGTCGTCCACGAGCACGACGCGCGTGCCCGTGACGAGATAGCCGCAGGCGAGCGGCCTGCCATCCTTGCCCTGACGCGGCAGCACGAGCGTGCCCGCCAGACAGTCCGAGCGCACCTCGGCTTTGCACACACGTGCGTCGCGTGCCGGCGGTGTGTGGTGCAGCGTCCGCTCCAGACCGGGCAGCGCCGGCTGGTGCGACAGCTCTTCGGACGTCAGCAGCACGACGGCGGGCTGCTCCGGTGCGGGCGCGTGCTCCTGCTGCGTGAGCGTCTGCCCGATGGTATACCAATACAAATGCGGTCCCTCCCATAAGTCGCGGTGTTTTTCCCATTGTAGCACACCGGGCGCGCGGACACAATGTCCGGCTGGAAATCGGGGCGCGGGTGTGCTATACTGAGCAAAATTGCACTTTGGGGGAAGCATCATGATCGTCTATTACACCGGCACCGGCAACAGCCGCTATGTTGCCCAGCGCTTCGCCGCCGCCCTCGGCGATGATCTCATCACCGCGAATGAATACATCAAAAACGACACGCCCGCCGGCCTGCATTCCGATCGGCCGTGGGTATTCGTCTCACCGACGTACGGCTGGCAGATCCCGCACATTTTTGCGGACTTTCTCCGCCGCGGCCGTTTTACCGGCAGCCGGAAGGCCTACTTTGTCATGACCTGCGGCAGCGAGATCGGCAACGCCGGCAGCCGCATCGCGGCGCTGTGCGCGGACATCGGGCTCGATTACCAGGGCGTGCTGCAGGTCGTCATGCCGGAAAACTATGTCGCCATGTTCTATGTGCCCGGCGCGGAGGAGGCAGCGCAGATCATCGCGGCGGCGCAGCCGTCCATCGACGGGGGCATCGCCTGCGTGCAGCGCGGGGAAGCGTTCCCGGCGCCGAAGGTCGGCCTGCTCGATCGATTCAAGACCGGCCCGGTGAACACGGTCTTTTATAAGTGGTTTGTCAAGTCCGGACCGTTCACGGTCTCGGATGCGTGCATCGGCTGCGGCAAGTGCATCGAAAACTGCGCGCACAACGGCCCGCAGATCGAAAACAAAAAGTGCCGGATCGATCAGAACAACTGCGTCGGCTGCGGCCGCTGCATCGCGGTCTGTCCCAAGGACGCCATCCATCCGACTTTCCAAGCCAGCGTCAGGCTCCTCAACTGCAAGATTGCGGAATACGCCAAGGCCGTGCTGGACGGTCGTCCCAGCTACTGCATCAACATTGTCCGCGACGTTTCGCCGAACTGCGACTGCCACCCGGAAAACGACGTCCCCATTGTCCCGGACGTCGGCATGTTCGCATCTGCCGACCCCGTCGCGCTGGATCTGGCCTGCGCTGAGGCTATCAACCGTCAGCCGGTTCTTCCAAACAGCGCCATCACCGATCTGAAGCACGAGCACGACTGTGACCGCTTCCATGCCGCGCATGACAATACGCACTGGCAGGATCTGATCGAGCACGGCAAAAAGCTCGGCATCGGCCAGGATACCTACGAGCTTGTGACCATCCGCTGAGACGCTAGGGTGTATCTGAAAACTCCCAACGCACCCGGACAGCGGGCCTTTTTGCGGTGCGCCGCGTCATTTTTCCTTGAAATACGTCAGTATTCCTGCGAAAAAATGTCTTGCGCAACGCAAAAATCCCTCGCTGCCGGTCACATCGTGAGTTTTCAGATACACCCTAATCGTCGTTTTCCTGCATCCAGTATAACAGAAAACCGCAAATTGCGCCATAAAAACATGGAAGCGCTCGGATTCTTTTTGACGCGCTTTTTTCGAACGTATAGTGGAAATATTTTTGAATCTGTGTTAATATAAATTGGTATGCCGACCGGTGCGGGCGGCGACTTTCCAGACGGAGGAACTGGTATGACCTATTGGACAGCCATTTTACTTGGGCTCATACAGGGGCTTGCGGAGTTTTTGCCGATCTCCAGCTCCGGACATCTTGCGATCCTGCAAAACTTCCTGCGCATCGGCGATCTGGAAAACCAGATGCTGTTCGACGTGCTGCTGCATCTGGGGACGCTTGGGGCGGTGATCTTCGCGTATCATACGGAGCTGCGCGGGCTTTGCCGCGAGGGCCTGATGCTGCTGCACCTGCAGAAGCCCAAGCGCGGCGCGCGGCAGGACCCGGCAAGGCGGCGGCTGCTGCTGTTTCTCATCGCGGCGACGCTGCCGCTCATCCCGGCGGCGTTCCTGAGCGACTACCTTGACTCCCTGTTCTACGATACGTTCTTCATCGGCTTTGCCCTGATCGCGACGGGCTTTCTGCTGCTGGCCGCCGACCGCTACGGCCACGGCAACAAGACGGAAAAGGCCATGACGCTCTCGGATGCGCTGGTCATCGGCCTTGCGCAGATGATCGCGGTCGTGCCGGGCTTGTCGCGTTCCGGGACGACGATCTCCGCCGGGATGCTGCGCGGGTTTGACCGGACGTTTGCCGTCAAATTCTCGTTCTTCCTTTCCATTCCCGCCGTGCTCGGCGCGAATCTCCTTTCGCTCATAAAGGCAATTTCTGCCGGGATCAACTGGGCGGAGGTCCCGATATATCTGTGCGGCGTCGCCGCCGCGCTTGTCTCCGGATATCTTGCCATTTTCGCGCTCAACCGCATTGCGCAGCGCGGAAAATTCGGCGGCTTCTGTTATTACTGCTGGGGTGCGGGTCTGTTGACGCTGATCCTGTCCCTGATCTCGTGAGGTGTTTTGGTCACATGGCTTCTGCGAACAAAAGAAAGTCCACGGCCTCCCGCGGACGGAAAAAAACAACAAAAAAGCAGTCTGCGCCCATCCGGCGCGAGATCGGCGCGACGGTCTGCGGCCTGCTTGCGCTGCTGACGATCTTGTGCTGCTTCAAGGTGAACGCGGCGTTTCTGGATCTGATGACGTCGGTGTTCCGGGGGTTGATCGGCGCGGGCTTTTACATCCTGCCGTTCTCGTTCATTATGAGCTTTTTGATCCTGATCCTGCACGACGGCAGGCCCGTCGCGCTGCGCGTGACCTGTACGTTCCTGACGGCCATGCTGATCGGCAGTCTGGTGCAGCTGGTCGGCGGAAAATTTGACGCGGACTGGGATTGGAGCGTCATTTCCGCGCTCTGGGACGGCGGCATCGACGGCACGGCGGGCGGCGTTCTGGCGGGCGGCCTTGCAAGTCTCCTTGAAGCGCTCATCAGCCGCATCGGCGCGGCTGCGGTCGTGATCGTGGGGATGCTGCTGAGCCTGATCACAAGTCTTAACATGACGGTGGCAAGCATCGTGACGGCTATCAGGAACCGGCCCCGCGCGGAATATGCCGAGCCGCAGCGCGAGCACAAGGACCCGGCGCAGGTGCTCGTCGATACCGTTGCGAACAAGCACATCGAGCACGTGCAGCGCACGGAGCAGCGCCGGGCCTCCCGCGCAAGCGACTTTGACCTTCCGGTCGACGATCCCCCTCTGCCGGAGCAGCCGCAGAAGAAGACCGCGGGCAGGAAAAACGCGCCGGTGCGCCCGGACGTTTTTGTGGAAAACAGCCGCCGGCAGGAGAAGCCTGCCGCAGCACCTCTGCCCGAGCCGCCGCAGGCGCCCGCCCCGGAGGAGGCGGAGCAGCCGCCTGTCCATACGGATTATAAATCCCAGTTTGACGCGCTGATCACGGACACGCAGGAGGCCCCGGCGGAGGAAGCGCCGCCCGTGCCGAACGTCATTCCCATGGAGCTGCCGCACCAGATGCCGCCGCTCGTGATCGACCATTTTGATGCGCCGAAGCTGGCTCCCGCCGCACAGCCGCTGCCGCCGGTCGAGATCCCGGAGCAGCCGGAAAAGCTCAAAAAGGCGGACGTGCAGCTCGAAGCGGCCCAGATCGCGCAGGAGATCGGCCAGCAGGAGCCGCAGAAGCCGGAATACGAATTCCCGCCCGTGTCGCTCCTGAAGGCCGGAAGCGGCCAGTCGCACGACGGCACGGAGGAAATGCGGCAGAACGCCGAGCGCCTGAGCGACACGCTCCAATCCTTCGGCATCGAGGCGCATATCATCAATGTTACGCGCGGCCCGTCGGTCACGCGGTACGAGCTGGAGCTGCAGCGCGGCGTGAAGCTCTCCAAGGTCACGAATCTGGCCGACGATATCGCGCTGGCCCTCGGCGCGTCCGGCGTCCGCATCGCGGCCATCCCGGACAAGATCTCCGTTGTCGGCATCGAGGTACCGAACCGGATCGTCTCGGTCGTCATGGCGCGCGAGGTCATCGATTCGCCGGAATTTGAAAAGTGCAAGTCCCGCGTGTCCTTCGCTGTCGGCAAGGACATCGGCGGCAACCGCATCATCGGCGATATCGGCAAGCTGCCGCATCTGCTGATCGCCGGTACGACCGGCTCCGGCAAATCGGTCTGCATGAACTCGCTGATTATCTCCCTTCTCTATAAGGCAAAGCCCGAGGAGGTCAAGCTCATCATGATCGACCCGAAGATGGTCGAGCTTGGCATTTACAACGGCATTCCGCACCTGCTCATCCCCGTCGTCACAGACCCGAAAAAGGCTGCGGGCAGCCTGCAGTGGGCCGTGACGGAGATGATGCGGCGCTACCGCATGATGGCGGACGCAGGCGTCCGCGATCTCGAATCCTACAACAAGCAGGCGCGGGCCTCAGCGGACGATGAGCTGGAACCCATGCCGCAGATCGTCGTTGTGATCGACGAGCTGGCTGACCTCATGCTGGTCGCGGCCAAGGAGGTCGAGGAATCGATCTGCCGCATCGCGCAGATGGGCCGTGCGTCGGGCATTCATCTGGTCATTGCCACGCAGCGTCCGTCCGCGGACGTGATCACCGGCCTGATGAAGGCCAACATCCCCTCACGCATCGCGTTCGCTGTCGCCTCCGCGATGGAGTCGCGCATCATTCTCGATACGGCGGGCGCGGAAAAGCTCGTCGGCAAGGGCGATATGCTCTATGCGCCGCTCGGACAGGGCAAACCCAAGCGCGTGCAGGGCTGCTTTATCACGGACGACGAGGTGCAGGAGGTCGTCTCCTTCGTCAAGGCATCCAGCGAAGCGGAATACTCCGATTCTGTCATGGCCGAGATCGACAAAAAGGCGGCCGAGAGCGGGAAAACCGGCTCCGGCAGCTCTGGCAGCGCAGCCGCAGAGACAGACAGCTCTGACGGCGACGAAATGCTCCCGGCGGCGGTCGACGTCATTCTGGAGACCGGACAGGCCTCCGTCTCCATGCTCCAGCGCCGTCTGAAGCTGGGCTATGCCCGCGCGGCGCGCATCATGGACGAGATGGAGGAGCGCGGCATCGTCGGCCCGTTCGAGGGCTCGAAGCCCCGTCAGCTGCTCATCACGCGCGAGCAGTGGCAGGCCATCAAGGACGGCGCGCCCATTTCCAGCGAACCCGTCGAGGAAGAAATTCCGTGATCCTTTATTTGGAAAAAGTATAAATAAAATGACTGCACGGAACAATTTCAGTGTACAGATTGCGCCAGCGGATTTTTTGCCAGGCAAACAAAAGCCGGAGGAAATCCTTTGTGGATTTCCGAGGATTTTTGTGAAGCATGGCGAAAAATATGCAAGCAAGCTGTGCGCTGTAATTGTGTAGTGCTGTCAAATAAATTTGCGTTGCATCCGGAATATCCGGAGTGACAGCAGGAGGTACTTATGAATCGCAAAAACCATGCATCCGTCGTCCGTCTGACCTCGCTGGCCTTGCTGGCCGCGCTGGTCGTCGTCCTGCAGACCGTCGCAAGCGGCATCCGCATCGGGCCGGTTCCGATCTCGCTGACGCTGGTTCCCATCGTCGTCGGCGCGATCCTCTTCGGGCCCGGCGCGGGAGCCGGGCTTGGCGCGGTGTTCGGGGTCGTCTGCCTGATTGCGGGCATCACGGGCGCGGATGAATTTACAAACGTCCTGTGGGTCGCAAGCCCGTTCTGGCTCGTCGTCGTGTGCGTCGGCAAGGCCGTTCTGTGCGGGCTTTGCGCGGGACTCGTCGCAAAGGCGCTGCGGCACAGGCAGACGATCAGCTGCATACTCGCCGCGCTGACGGCCCCGGTCGTGAACACCGGCGTGTTTGCCATCGGGATGCTCACGGTCTTCAAGCCAGTTCTGCAGGACTACGCGGGCGGCACGAACATTGTCTATTTTCTGTTCGTCGCGTTCATCGGCGTGAACTTCCTCGTGGAATTCGCTGTCAATGCGGCTCTGAGCGCCGCGATCGCACGCATCGTGCAGGTCGTGCAGAAGCAGCTGGAAAAATAAACAGCACCCCCTCCGAATGGCAGTCCGCCGCCCGGAGGGGGCTTTCCTTATATCCCCAAAACAGCAATCGCCGTTTCAAGCTTCCTGCGCTTGTAATAAAAAAGCCCCTTGTCATGCGCTGCATGACAAGGGGCGTCGGTATGGGAATTATCGCACCAGCTCTGCTTCCTCGTTTTTGCCGAGGCGGCGGAGCATGGTTTTTTTCACGGCGCGGAAGATGTTCTGGTAGCCCGTGCAGCGGCACAGGTGGCCGGAGAGGAGCTTGCGCAGTTCGTCGTCGGTGTATTCCTTGCCGGAGTTGACGATCTCGGTCGCCGTCAGGATAAAGCCGGGGATGCAGAAGCCGCACTGGATGGAGGTTTCGTCCATGAAGGCCTTCTGCACGTCGGAAAGCGTCCCATCAGGGTTCATCAGGCCTTCAAGCGTGATGATGTGCTTGCCCTCGGCCCAGACAGCCAGATACAGGCAGGTGTTGATTGCCTCGCCGTCAATGAGTGCGGTGCACGCGCCGCATTCGCCGACCTCACAGCCCTTTTTCACAGACGTAAGCCGGAAATCATTGCGGAGCATATCCGTCAGACTTGCGCGGACGTCGACGATCTTTTCCACGTCTTTGCCGTTGATATTGCATTTGACAAGAGCGTACTGTGCCATCAGATCTCACCTCCGCAGCGTTTGACAGATTCAATGAGCGCGCGCTTGGCCATTTCCACAGCGATGTGCTTGCGGAACGCCTTGCTGGCACGCCAGGAGTCACGGGGATTGATGTCTTCCAGAACGGCCCTGGAGAAGGCCTCAATGTTCTCCATCGTGACGGGCTGGCCGTTCACAACGGCCTCAGCGCTCGGTGCGCGCATGGGCACAGGACCCGCGACGCCGTAGGCGATGCGCACACGGTCGAACGTTTTCTTGTCCGCGGACAGCCGCACATTGACCGAGCAGCCGGTCGTGGCGATCTCCATGGCGTTGCGCATACCGTATTTGATGTAGAAGCCCTTCGTGTTTTCCCACGAGGCCTTCGGAATCAGAATTGCAGTCTGAATTTCACCCTCGGCGACGTTGATATCGACCGTACCGGCCTTGATGTAGAAGTCCTTGATGGGCAGGTACCGCTTGCCGTTCACGCCGGTCAGCTCAACGATGGCTTCCCATGCGTGCAGCGTCGAGGCGGAGTCCGCCGAGGTCACGCCGTTGCAGGTGTTGCCGCCGATGGTGCCGGCGTTGCGGATCTGCGGGCCGCCGACCATGTCGACGGCTTCGCCCAGCACGTTGATCTTTTCCATGATGATGGGGTTGTGCGTGATGTGGGAGAAGGTTGTAAGCGAGCCGATGCGGATGTTCTCGTCTTCATCCATGCTGATGCCGCGCATGGAGTCGATCTTCTGAATGGAGATCAGCTCCTTGCCCGCGCGGCGGCCTTCGCGCATCTGAACGAGCACGTCCGTGCCGCCTGCGATGATCTGCGCTTCGGGATGCTCCAGACGAAGCTTGACTGCTTCTTCTACGCTGTACGCTTCATAGAGCGCTTTCATATCATACATAGTCTGTTCCCTCCCTCAGTCCTGAATCAAGCCCGCTTCGGTGAATTTGGCGAAGAGGACGTGCGGTGTGATCGGCGCCTGATTGATGGCGACGCCGGTCGCATGATAAATGGCGTTGCGGATGGCAGGGGCCGGGGAGCAGGCGGGCGGCTCGCCCAGCGCCTTGGTGCCGAACGCAGAGGTCGGCTCATAGTTTTCCACAAACTCGGCTTCGAGGTTCGGATGATCCATAAAGGTCGAGAGTTTGTAGTCAAGCAGGTTGTTGTTGAGGGGCCGTCCGGTCTTCTCATCGAACAGCAGCTGCTCGGACAGGCCGTAGCCGATGCCCATGGACATACCGCCGTGCACCTGCGCCTCAGCCAGAGCGGGGTTGATGAGCTTGCCGCAGTCGTGGACGTTCACAATGTTCAGCAGCTTGACCTTGCACATCGGGATATCGACTTCGACCTCGGCGAATGTGCAGCCGAAGGAATAGGCGTTGTTGCGGATGGTGTAAGTAGATTCCGCTGTGAGGTGCTCGGAATGGACAGGGTTATACTGCGCGGTCATGGACAGCTCGGACAGGCTCATCAGCACGCGGCCGTCGGTGATGCGGACGATGTTGGAGTCGATGATGTCCATGTTATAAGTAGCCTGCCGCGTGAGCTCGCAGGCGTATTCGAGGATCTTCCGCTTCAGCATCTCGGACGTCTGCCGGATGGAGAATCCCGCCGTAAAGGTCTGGCGGGAGGCGTAAGCGCCGAGACCCGTCGGGGTCACGTCGGTGTCCTGACAGGACAGAACGTGTACCTTTTTATAATCGGACAGGCCAAGGATCTCCGCGCACATCTGTGCGTAGGCTGTGTCTGCGCCCTGACCGATCTCGGTTTCGCCGACCTGCAGATTGACCGTGCCGTCGAGGTTCAGCTGCAGACGGCAGGAGGAGGTTTCCAGCGAAATGGGGAAGACGGCGGTGTTGTACCAGAAGGTCGCAAGGCCGATACCGCGGCGGATGGGGCCGGTCTGGTTGGCATAGGCCTTCACCTTTTCCTCATAGCCGATGGCCTTCATACCCTTTTCCATACACTGCCGGTAGGAGTCCTCGTAAAGCTCGTTTTTCGAGAAGCCGTCGACGTAGCCGGGCTTCATCAGGTTCTGCCAGCGGTAGGCCAGCGGCGTCATGCCGACAGCCTCTGCACACTGCTCCGCGTGGGACTCGTCCGCGAACGACGCCTGCGGCATGCCATAGCCGCGCATGGCGCCCGCCGCCGGGCGGTTGGTGAAGACGGTGTAAGCGTCGCCCTCAAAGTTGGGACAGGGATAATGCTGGTTGAATGAGCCGAGCGCCTTGGCCACGATCGAATGGCCGTGGGAGGCGTAGCCGCCCTGATTGGAGAAGCACTCGACCTTCTTGGCGGCAATGGTGCCGTCCTTGCGCAGCCAGGAGATGATGTGCGTGCGGATGGCATGGCGGACGCGGTTGGAGACGAAGGTTTCCTCACGCGAGCAGTCGAGCTTGACAAGACGGCCTCCGACCTGCGTGCAGCACCAGGCGCACAGCGGCTCATACAGCGCGTCCTGCTTGTTGCCGAAGCCGCCGCCGATGTACGGCTTGATGATGCGGATATCGCCCCACGGACGGCCCAGGGCCTGTCCGACGATGCGGCGTACGATGTGCGGGATCTGCGTGGAGCTGGTCACGACGAGGCGGCCGTTTTCCTCATAGCAGAAGCAGCCGTGGTTTTCAATGTGGCAGTGCTGCACGGTGGGCGTTTCGTACCAGCCCTCGACCTTGATGAGGCCCGGCTCCTTGATCGCCTCGGCGTAATTGCCCGCCGCTGCGGTCGTATGCTTGAGGATGTTGTTGGGGAACGCCTCGTGCAGCTGCGGCGCACCGGGCTCCATGGCCTTCTGCACGTCGAGCACGAACGGCAGCTCCTCATACTCGACCTCGATGGCGCGCACGGCCTGCATGGCTGCGACCTCGTCCTCGGCGATGACAGCGCAGACATCGTCGCCGTAATAGCGCACGTGCCGGTTGAGCAGGTGCCGGTCGGCAATGTCCTGATGGGACGGGTCCATCGACCACGGGTGGCCAGCCGTGGGGAACGGGATATCCGGTACGTCGAAGCAGGTCAGGATCTTGACAACGCCGGGAATTTTCTCGGCCTTGCTGATGTCGACCGACTTGACGAGGCCGTGCGCAATGGTCGAATGCTTGACTCTGATGAGCAGCGCATCCTTCGGGGCCAGATCATCATAGTATTTTGTCCGGCCGGTCGCCTTGTCAAAGGCGTCGACACGAACCTCGCTTCTGCCTACGATGTTCATTCGGTTACCTCCATTTGCCGGATTACAGGCGGGTTTTGCGCGTCCGTGCACGAAATCCGCCATTTTTCCACTTTTATTTGTTCCTATTGTAGCATATTCGGATTTGAAGAGAAAGTGAAAGCATTATCCTACTTTCTGAATAACGGATTTTTTCGCGAATGTCGAAAAAACTGTATGATTCTTGCGCAAATATGCAAAAATAGCTATACTGTTTTGTAGAAAATCACAAGGAGCACACAATATGGCTGCAATCTCTGCACTTCCCGCCGGCTGCCTGCTCATGGCTGCCGGAAATGCTTCCCGCTTCGGGGAAAACAAGCTGGCCGCGTGCTTTGACGGGCAGAGCCTGTTCTCGCTGGCGCTTGCGGCGATCCCGGCGGAGATGTTCGCCCGCGTCACGGTCGTCTCGCAGTATCCGGCGCTTCTGGAGGAGGCTTCGCTGGCGGGCTTTGATACGATCCTGAACGACCGGCCGGAGGACGGCATCAGCCGCACCATCCGCCTCGGCACGCAGGCGATGGCGGACTGCGCCGGTATTTTATATATGGTCGCCGACCAACCGCTGCTGCGGGCCGGGACGGTGCGGCGCGTCGTGGACGCGTGGCGGGCGAACCCGGACTGCATCGCCGCTGCGGCGCACAACGGAAAGCGCGGCAACCCGTGCCTGTTCCCGGCGCGGTTCTTCCCGGAGCTGTGCGCATTGGAGGCTGACCGCGGCGGCTCGTCCGTCATCCGGCGGCACGAGGACGCGCTGCTGCTTGTCGAGGCAGGGGAGCGCGAGCTGTTCGACTGCGACACAAAGCAGGCGCTGGAGATCCTGAAGGGAAACGCATAGCGCCGCTCATTCCCGGCGCGGCAGGAGGAGCATGGCGAGATCGTTGACGTTGGTGCCGGTGGGGCCGGTGTGGATGAGGCCGCCGATGCGCTCCAGCGCGGGATAAGCGTCGTTGCGCCGCAGAATGTCGGCGGGGTCAAGCCCGGCGGCGCGGAGCGCGGCGAAGCTGTCCTGATCGACAAAGCCTCCGGCGGCGTCGGTCGGGCCGTCGGTCCCGTCGGAGCCGAAGGAGAAGACGGCGGCCTGCGCAAGCCCGGCAAGTCCTTCCGCAGCGGCCAGCGCAACCTCCTGATTGCGTCCGCCGCGTCCGGAGCCGGTCAGATGCACAACCGTCTCGCCTCCGGCGAGAAACGCAAGCGGCTCAGACGGTGACGCGTGCGTCCGCGCGACGGCGGCAAGGAACCGCCCCGCCTCCCGCGCCTCGCAGCTCAGACAGTCGGTCAGCCGGATGCAGCGGTAGCCGAGCGTCTGCGCCGCCTGCTCTGCCGCATCGCAGAGGGCTCGGACGCTGCCGGTCACGCGGGAGACTGCGTTCGGCAGTGCTTTCGGCGTTTCTGTCTGCAGGCAGGCCAGCGCCCGGTCAGACAGGCGCAGCCCGTATTTCCGCACGACGGCCAGCGCCTCGGCGCACGTGCTGCTGTCCGGCGCTGCAGGGCCGGAGGCGATCATGTCGAGCGGGTCGCCGAGAATATCCGACAGCACGACCGAGAAGACCGGCGCCGGACGGCAGTGCAGCGCGAACCGCCCGCCCTTGACGGCGGACAGCCGCTTGCGGATGGTATTGATCTCCACAATATCCGCGCCGCAGGAGAGCAGCTGGCCGGTGATATCCTCCAGCTCGGCAAGCGGCACCAGCGGAGACTCAAACAGCGCCGAGCCGCCGCCGGAGATGAGAAACAGCACGCAATCCTCCTCCCGCAGTCCGCGCGTCAGCTCCAGCGCAGCCTGCGCGGCGCGGAGCCCGGCCTCATCCGGCACCGGATGCCCGGCCTCAAAGATCTGAAGCGGGCCGATGGGGCCGCGGCTATGGCCGTATTTGGTGATGACCGCGCCGGAGGTGATGCGCGTGCTGAGCGTGTCCCACGCCGCGTTCGCCATGGCCCACGCGGCCTTTCCGATGGCGATGAGCACGACGCGCCCCGCGCAGGAAAAATCCTGCAGCGCGCGCTGCACGGCGGCGTCCGGCTGCACGGCGCGCAGACTTGCGCGGATGATCTGGTCAGCGGTATCGCGAAGCGTCATAAAATCTGTCCTTTCCGATCAAAAGCATTCTGCCGACAGTGTATCACATAACGTACCCTTCCGCCAAGTATGGCGGAAGAAAAAAAGCGGCCTGCGGGCCGAGGTTGCAAAATGGGCGCGTTTGTGGTAAATTGGATGCAAATGAACATAAGAGGTGATCGCATGAAGCGGCTGCTGCTCCTGCTGGCGTGCCTGCTGGCGCTCTGCACAGGCGTCTGCGCGGCGGAGCCCGTTATTTCCGAAATGAAAACAGACTGTACCCTGACCGGCAGCAGCTCTTGTCAGGTCACGCAGAGCTTTACGCTGGAGATCAGCGGCGCGCAGACACAGCTGCGCTTCCCGCTCAGCGCCGGCGCGAAGAAGGCCTCCGTCGCGGGCTATCAGACGCAGAAGCAGACCGACGGCGACTGCCCCGTGCTCGTGCTGACCGATGCAAACGGCTTTACCGGGACGCGCTCGTTTACCGTCATGTATACGATCTCGGGCCTTGCAAGCGAGGCCGACGGCGTGCAGACGCTCAGCCTTCCGCTCATGAGCGCGAAATGGGACTATCCCATCTCCAAATATGTCTTTACTGTCACGCTGCCCAAGCCGTTTGAAAGCTATCCGGCCTTTACCAGCGGCTACCACGGCGACGTGATCTCCGACTATATCGATCTGGATGTCTCCGAGTCGCGCATCACGGGCGTGATCGAAACGGGGCTGAAGGACCATGAATCGCTCGAAATGACCCTCACGCTGGATAAGTCCTATTTTTCCGGCGCGCATACCACGCTTTCGTTCGGCTGGGCCGGCACGGCAATCATTCTGCTGCTGCTCGCGCTGGCGTTCCTTTACTGGTTCTCGTCTCTGCGCAGTGCACGGGTGCGCGTATCCTCACGGATGCTGCCGCCGGATGCGGCGCTGCCGTGCGATATGCCGTTCCTGCTGGCGGGCGGACCGATCCAGTTCAATATGCTGGTCTGCCACTGGGCAAGTCTGGGATATCTGACCATCTCCTGCGGCAAAAATGAGCGGGTGGTGCTGCGCCGCCGCGTCGATATGGGCAACGAGCGCCGCCCCGCAGAGGTCAGGCTGTTCCAGATGCTGTTTTCGCAGGGCGACGTGTGCGAGGGCGTAAGTCTTCTGTACAAGCGCACGGCGGAAAAGGCCGACGAGGTCCTGCGGCGCTACTGGGTCAGGCGGATGTACCGCAAAACCAGCGGCAATCCGCTCATTATGCGTGCGCTCGGCATTCTGGCCGGAGCGCTGACTGCCGCCGAGGCGGCAAGCCCGATCCTGCCGTCAGGCTTCGTGCGCTGGCTGCTGCTGGCCGTGATCTTCGTGCTCGGCGGCGTACTGTTTGCAGTGATCCAATATGCGCCTGCGGCGTATTATCAGGGAAAATGGCCGCTGGCAGGACTGACTGCGGCGTGTGCGGCGGCGCTTCTGGCAATGGCGCAGCTCGGCGAGGGCGTTCTTGTGATGCTGCTGGTGATCGCCTGCGAGGTGCTGATCGGCGTGCTGACGCTCCACGGCGGCAGGCGCACCGCCTTTGGCGACGAGATCGTCGCGCAGGCGCTTGGCTACCGCAAGTTCCTCCGGCGCGTCACGCAGAGCCAGCTGCAGTCCCGGCTGGCGCAGGACAGCCAGTATTTTTACCGCATCCTTCCGTATGCCGAGGCGATGGGCCTCGGCAGGAGCCTTGCCCGGACGCTCGGCGACACGGCGCTGGAGCAGTGCGACTGGTACCAGGGCGCCAAGCCTGTGCCGCGCACGGCGGCAGGCTTCTATTCCAGCCTGCGCGAGGCGCTCTCTCTGATGGAGATGTCCATCCGAAATTAATGCATACATAAAAAATTCAGCCGGCGGAACGCATCGTTCCGCCGGCTGTTCACTGTAAAAGCAATGTGTCAGAACAGGCTCTGCTGGGGCTCGTCCGGCTCCGGCTGGGACAGGAGCGCTTCGATCTCGCTCTCGCCGTAGACGGCGATGCCGTTTTCCTTCAAAAGCGCCGCCGTTACGCCGTCTCCGGATGTCAGGCGGCCGGAGAACGTGCCGTCGTAAATGCGCCCGCTGCCGCAGCTCGGGCTGCGCTCCTTCAGAACGGCTGCCTTGCAGCCGTACAGCCGGGCCAGATGCAGCGTCTGCTCCGCGCCCCGGCGGTACTGCGCCGTGACATCCGTGCCGCTCTTCATCACAACGGCGCAGCCCTGCCGCTCCGACGGCTCGCGCGGCGTGGGCAGTCCACCCAGCTGCTCAGGACAGACAGGGACGAGGTGGTAGCGCTCCATGAGCGCAACGGTCTGCATGATGGGCTTCGATTCGCCGTCATACCGGCAGCAGACGCCGAGCAGACAGGCGCTGATCAGAATGTTTTCCATAGTATCGGGTCCTTTCTCCGGCACGTACCGGCGGCAGCTGCGTCGCTTCGCAAAGCGTTTGAGAGTTCCTGTTTCCCTCATTATAGCAGACGCACATTCAAAACACAATCACAGCTTCCGAAGACGGCCCGATTCTGAAGTGCAAAAAGCTCCCCTTGCCAGGCTGCTGCGCGGCAAGGGGAGCGGTATGCTTTTCATCCAATCAGGCTGCAAACCAGATCGGTGTATTCGCCTGCGTTTTCGACCGGCAGACCGGCCATGAGCAGCGCCTGCGTGTAGAGGATCTTCACCAGATCCTCCGCCTTTTTCTCGTCCTGCGCGACCGCGATCTGCAGCTTTGCGAAGATCGGGTGATCGGCGTTCAGCTCAAGAATGCGGTCGGCCTTCATACCGGCTTCGGGGTTCATGCGCTTGAAATATTTCTCCATTTCAAACGTCATGCCGCCGTCGGGGACGACGCTGACGGGGTGGCTGCCCAGATTGTCGCTCAGGCGCACGTCCTTGATCTTGTCACCCAGCGTCTTTTTGACGAATTCAAGCGTCTGCTTCGATTTTTCGCTCTTTTCCTCGGCAGCTTTCTTTTCCTCTTCTGTTTCGAGGCCCAGATCGCCCGCCGTGATGGCCTTGAGCTCCTTGTCCTGATACTTTGCCAGCGTCTGCGGCACGAAACCGTCGACCTCGTCGGTCATGAACAGCACGTCGCAGCCCTTCTGCTGCAGCTTTTCCATCTGCGGCAGCTGGTGCAGCGCCTCGCGGCTCTCGCCGTTGGCATAGTAAATATACTTCTGATCCTCCGGCATGGCAGCGACGTATTCCTTGAGAGAGATCAGCTTGCCCTCCTTGCTCGACCAGTAGAGCAGCAGATCCTGCAGCGTGTCCTTCTTCGCGCCGTAATCGGCCAGAACGCCGTATTTGATCTGCGGGCCGAAGGCCGCGAAGAACTTCTCGTATTTCTCGCGGTCGTTGTCCATGAGCTTCTGCAGCTCGGTCTTGATCTTCTTTTCGAGATTGCCCGCGATAAATTTCAGCTGACGGTCATGCTGGAGCATCTCACGGGAGATATTCAGACTCAGATCCTGCGAATCGACCACGCCGCGCACAAAGCGGAAGCAGTCCGGCAGCAGATCAGCGCAGTTTTCCATGATCATCACGCCGGAGGAATACAGCTGCAGGCCCTTCTTGAAGTCCTTGGTATAGAAATCATACGGTGCTTTCGCGGGGATGAACAGCAGCGCCTTGTATGTGACCGCGCCCTCGACGTTCGCGTGAATGACGGCCAGCGGGTCTTCAAAATCGAAGAATTTTTCCTTATAGAAATTGTTGAATTCCTCGTCAGTGACATCCTTTTTGTTCCGGTTCCAGATCGGAACCATGGAGTTGAGCGTCTCAACCTCGGTATACGTCTCATATTCGGGCTTGTCGCTCTTTTCCGTGCCCTCCTTCATGCGGCTCTTTTCAACCGCCATGCGGATGGGGTAGCGGATGTAATCGGAATACTTGCGCACAAGAGATTGGAGCTCCCAGGTCTTGAGGAAGCGGGAGTATTTTTCGTCGTCCGTGTCGGCCTTGAGCTGCATAATCACGTCCGTACCGGCGCTTTCCCGCTCGCACGGGGTCATGGTATAGCCGTCCGCACCCTCGGACTCCCATTTCCATGCTTCGTCAGAGCCGTATTTCTTCGAAATGACGGTCACCTTGTCCGCAACCATGAATGCCGAATAGAAGCCCACGCCGAACTGGCCGATGATGTCGGTGTCGGCGGCCTTCTCCTTGTCGAGCGCCTGCTTGAACTGCAGACTGCCGGAGCGGCAGATCGTGCCGAGGTTGTTTTCCATCTCGTCCTTGTCCATACCGATGCCGTTGTCGCTGACGGTCAGCGTGCGGGCGGTCTCGTCGGGCTTGAGTTCGATCGCAAAATCGCTGCGGCTGAGGCCGACTTTCTCGTCGGTCAGCGCCTGATAGGCCAGCTTGTCGATGGCGTCGGAGGCGTTGGAAATGATTTCACGCAGGAAAATTTCCTGATGCGTGTAAATGGAGTTTATCATGAGATCCAGCAGACGCTTGGATTCCGCCTTGAACTGTTTCTTTGCCATAGTAAATGTCACGTCCTTTGCAGATTAGCACTCATACCATCTGAGTGCTAACTGTATTCTAGCACACTTTTCCTCGTTTGCAAGGGGTTTTTGCAAAATTCATAAAGCGTTCACAAGCGGCTGGATAGGGCATGGTCAGGCTGCCCGTGCTTCCCATGCCAGCAAAAACGCTTCCAATTCCGGCGTCAGCCGTCTGCGGCACTCTGCTTTTAAGTTCTCCGGCACACCATAGAACGCCTCGGCGATGCTGCCGGTGATGGCGGCCAGCGTGTCACTGTCTCCGCCGAGGGACACCGCAGTGCGCAGCGCGTTCTCAAAATCTGAGCTTTCCAGAAACGCGGTGATCGCCTGCGGGACTGTCTCCTGACAGCTCTCCACATGATGGTAGTCAGGGCGAATTTCATCGCAGCTGCGGCTGAGGTCGTAGCCGAACTCGCGTTCCACATACGTCCGGATATCCGCCTTGCTGCTGCCGGTGCGGGCGAGGAACATTACCGCGGCGGTCGCCTGCGCGCCCTTGATCCCTTCCGGGTGGTTGTGCGTCACCTCGGCAGTGAGCCGCGCCAGATGCAGCGCCTGCTCCAGATTCTTCGCCAGCTCCGCCGCAGCAGAGACCCGCATGGCGCTGCCGTTGCCATAGCTGTTGTAGGGCCGCGGAGCATCCTCATACAGCCAGCCGTTGAAGTGCGCGCCATAGCCCTTGTCCGGATAGGCGCGGCCAAGCCGCTGCATCTGGTGCACAAGCGCTGCTTTGATGGCTGCGTCGTCCTGCCCGCACGTGTCCAGCAGCGCCTTTGCCACAGCCAGCGTCATGACCGTATCGTCGGTAAATTCAGAATGCCGGCAAAAGAGCGGAAAGTCCTTCGACTTGTAATTGTTGAAGTCGAATTCATAGGGGCTGCCGATGATATCGCCCAGAATTGCGCCGTACATATTTGATTACCTCCCACGTTTTTTTACATCCGCGTCGATTCGCGCCTTCCATCCGGGGCTGAGCGGTCTGGACGCGCGGACGGTACAGATCGCTTCACTGATCACGTCATAGTTGAGCGCCGTGCCCACCTCGTCGCATTTGTAATCCACCGCACGTTCGGCGCTGATGCCGAAGCGGGCGGCTTCCTTCGCCGCGTCGATGTTCGCGCCGAGGAACAGAAACTCCCAGCCGTATTTTGTCTTCTGCCGCTCGATCATCCGCTGCACCGTCTCGTAGCTGTAGCGGCGGCTGGCGTTTTCATAGCCGTCGGTGGTGATGATGAACAGCGTCTTTTCCGGCACATCCTCCCGCCGGGCGTACTTGTGGACATTGCCGATATGATGGATGGCTTCGCCTACCGCGTCGAGCAGCGCTGTGCAGCCGCGTGCGAAATAGTCCTTCTCCGTCATGGGCGGCACCTTCTCCAGCGGCAGCCGGTCGTGAATGACGGTGCTGTCGCGGTCAAACAGGACCGTGGAGACAAGCGCCTCGCCCGCTTCCTTCTTCTGCTTGGCGATCATGGAGTTGAACCCCCCAATGGTGTCCGCTTCCAGCCCCGCCATAGAGCCGCTGCGATCGAGAATAAAAACCAGTTCTGTCATTATGAATACCCTCCTGTGTTTGTTTGTGTCCTGATTATACCGAACACAAAGGAGGATTTGGTCGCTTGGAAAGCGACATATTTTAAGCTTCGATTTTTTCTGCATGATTTCCAAGTCCTGCGTAGGGGCGGACGACTCTGTCCGCCCGCACAGAATGCAGCATTTTCCGGAAATCTATCATAAACCCGCAAGAACCTGTTTTTTGAATGTAGGGGCCGATGCCCATCTTCGGCGCTAAGAGCCGCGCGATGCGCGGTTGCGCCTCGAAACTAGCCTGCGGGCATCGCATCGGCCCGGCAGATTGCACCATTTTAACGGTAATCTTCGGCGAATTCGCAACTTCCTAACGGGCCGATGTAGGCATCGGCCCCTACAGGCGCGAATTCGGAGGTGTCTGCGAATCACGCCCCCAATAAGCTCTGGTCAAAGGCGAACAGCGCCTCGTTGATCTCGTAAATGTTGTAGTTCCGCTGGCTGATGAAATATTCGATGATCACGTCGAACTTGCTGCTGCGGCTGAGGGCATAGCCCGCGCGGGCTATGAGATCGCGGGTTTCGTTCAGATCCAGTTCCAGCGCGATGGCAAAGGCGAGGGCTGTGGGCTTGGATGGACGGTAGTCCGGGTTGCTGCGGATCTTGGAGAACAGCTTGCGGTCGACGTTGGCCCGCTTGTAGATCTCGGAATCCTTTTTGCCGCTGCGGTCGATGCGCGTCAGCAGCGTCTCGGAGAATCCGGCGTCCAGATGTTTCAGCCTGTCGTCCAGACTGCGGAGGGGCCGGGGGACGGACGGGAACGCCGCGCTTGGAGCTCTGCAGGTGGGCCTTACGTCTTCGTCGGTGATCGAATCCGAGTACGGGCGCGAGCGGATAAAATCCGTATGCGCGTCTACATAGTGGTCGTCGATGTACGCAGCAATGTCCGCGAACAGCCGGCTGCTGATCTGGTAGGCACTGCGGTCGAAAATGACGAGATAGACCGTCATGTCGTGCTCCAGCAAAAACGCGCCGATGGCGTCCATCGCCGTGCGCAGCGCCTGTTCCTTCGGGTACCCGTAAACGCCGGAGGAGATCAGCGGGAACGCCACCGTCTGGCAATGGTGCTTCCTTGCCAGCGCAAGGCTCGTCCGGTAGCAGGAAACGAGCTGCTCCTGTTCGCCGTGATCGCCGCCGTGCCACACCGGGCCGACGGTGTGAATGATATATTTGCAGGGCAGGCGGTATCCCCGCGTGAGCTTGGCCTCGCCGGTCCTGCACCCGCCGAGTCGCCGGCATTCAGCCAGCAGCTCCGGCCCGGCAGCCCGGTGGATGCAGCCGTCCACGCCGCCTCCGCCGAGCAAAGACTCGTTGGCTGCATTGACAATGGCGTCCACGCGCATAGTCGTGATGTCATTTCGAACGATAATAAGCGGCATGACAGCGCACCTGCCTTTGACATATTTCAGGCCCGGAACGCCGCCAGGCCCGATAGAATCTGGATAGCAATATTGTACCAGCTTCGACTGGAAAATGCAAGAAAACACAGGAAGCGCGCAGAGGTTTTCCGGGAAGCGTGGTTGCGCGGACTGCGGTTCTCTGCTACAATAAGAAAAACTGAGGGGAGTTCGGATATGAGCAGAACGGAGAATGTAGAGCTGGCCGTAGTATGTCTGCTGGAGGACGGCGGCAGGGTGCTGCTCCAGAACCGGAAAAAGGAGGACTGGCACGGCTGGGCGCTGCCGGGCGGCCATGTAGAGCCGGGGGAGTCGTTCGTAGACGCTGTCAGCCGGGAGATGCAGGAGGAAACCGGCCTGACGATCCGGAACCCGAGGCTCATCGGCGTCAAGCAGTTCCCAATCGAAGCCGGACGGTACGTCGTGCTGCTGTTCAAGGCCGTGGAATGGTCGGGAACGCTGACCTCGTCGGAGGAAGGAGAAATGGCGTGGATCGAATACAGCAAGCTCCCGTCCCTGCAAACCGTGGACGATCTCGAAGAAATGCTGCACATGATGAACACGCCGGAGCTGACGGAATTCCAATATCTGCTCCGCGGCGATGAATGGATTATGTCGATCAAATAGAGGAGGGCAGTTATGCGGTATCTCACAAAGGACTGGTACATCGCCTGTCAGACCGACCCCATGACGCCGGAGGTGCAGAAGCGGCTGGACGAGATCGATCGGGCGTACTGCGCCGCGCAGACGCGCGAGGCGCTGCCGGATGGACTGCTGCGGCGCTTTTTCTTCCATGACGGCGCGGTACGGGAGATCGTCACCGGAACAGACCTCACGCTCCGCATCGACAGCCCGTTTTCTGAATACCATACCGTGACCTTCCGCAATGCAAATGTGAAGCAGGAGCCGCCCCGCGTCGGCGCGGTCTGGCTGTACCGGGAGCTTTACCGGCACAAGAGCGGGCGCGGCTACGAGGCGCACATCCTGTTCGAGGCGCCCGCAGGCCCCGTATACCGAAAAATCTGCGCCGCCGCCCTGATCGACACAAGGATTATCTGCGATGAGATCGAATTTGCGTAAAAAACGTGGGTGTCTCAAAAACCACTTTGAGACACCCCCGCGTTCAATTCCCGCCCGCAGGCGGCACGGTCTGCGAAGCAGACCACACTCGCACCAATAAAGAAAAGACACGCTTTGGCGTGTCTTTTCTTTATTGTGTTTTCACTACACTATAGATGAACACACATCTTGTCGGAGTGACTCCGATCAACTACAAAATCAAGCACGCTTCTGTAAAAATGTTTTCTCTGCCATATGGATCACGAAGTCGCGTTCGTCCGGATCGGCTTTTGCGAAGTCGATCTGATACCGCTGGCAGGTCTTGCGGAAGTGAACAACATAGGCCAAATCTTCTTTCGTCGGAGGTACGACATAGCCATTCGGCGCGGCAAGCGCGTCCAGCTCCAGATATTTTTCGTTCTGCATCTGTCAAACCTCCTTCAAGTATTGCCCAAATAATTCCCGCGCAGCATCACCATCAATCAGCAGCAGGAACGGGTCAAACCGGCTGAATGGAATCGCACCGTAAGTCTGCATATAGTGTTCCCGAAGCTGCGTCGTCTTGGCCTTCAGGTAAATTGCGCCGCCGTAGCCATAATCAATGGAGAGCTGAATCCCGAAAGCCAGCAGCGCCGCGCCGATTCCAGCGTATTTTCTAGGCTTGGACAGTGTCGGATTTCCGCTGGGTGCACTTTCCATATACTCCACATAAACCAGCACGCCTTCCGGCATATCCCGATAAGCGGCGAGTCCGACCAGTTCTCTGGTTGCATCCAGTTCCAGCGCATATTTGTCGAGCGCAGCGTCCTGAATAAAATCCGTACGCCAGTCGGTTTGCCAATGTTCTCTCGCTGTTCGTTCAAAATCAGCAGCAGTCGCTTCCCGAATAGAGGCAGGAAGCTTCGCGCTTGTTTGGCTTTCGATGATGTAATAACGTGGCTGCATAGCGGCTGCTCCTTCAATTCTTGATTTATTATACCACAGCTCTCAGAAAAACGCAAAGAAGAGTTTTCCTGATCTGCTTCCGTATCCGATTTACAGCCGCTGCTGAGAATGTCCAACAGTTCTTTCTTCGACCACTTCTGTACCCGCGCCTGTTCCAGATACCACTTGCGCGCATCTCTTGTCAGCTCCGATTCCATAATGACCACATTCAGCGTCCAGCCGATTTTCATTGCCAGCCGGAGGAGCGTTTGGTCATTTTCATAGGTCTTGTAAAAAACACGCATCCGGCGCACGTTGCGTGGGGAAAAGCCTGTGCGGTCAGGGAACTTTGCCTGCAAGAATTCTGCGGCTGCGACCGCCGCGCCCTTCTCCGGGCGCTGGCTGATGACCTTGCCGATGGCATAAATTTCGTCCATCTGCGGAAGATTCCGTGCAAGAATTGCGGCCAATTCCCGGTACATCGTGCCGTAATCTACAGGTTTTCTGACGTTCATAGCCTCTCCTTTCCGCGCTGGCGCGCATCATTTTTGTTGTTCCGTTGAAGTATCGCTTCGACCTTACGAATGGAGCGTCACTCCGCTTCCTTAAATAAAACCCGCCTTTCGATAAATGCACTCGAAAAGCGGGTTTTGCTTAAGCTCTTATTGTAATGGTTTTATTTCTGGACTGATTTGATCCACTTGGGATTCAAAACCGAACTGGGATGTTGGAGTGTTTGATAAAATTCGAAAAATCAGGTGCGTTATATTTGCAATACTGCAAAAAATCCCGAATACTTGATTCAACCAAATCACTTTGCACCGTAGGCGAGATTGTAATGCTTTTTACTGCATTTTCTGAAAATTTCAGCTCTATGTAGGGTATCAGAATCCCATTGCCTGCTCTGAATTTATAGACGCCCATTTCTGAAAGCTTATCAAGAAGTTCATCAGGGACCGAGATTACGATACGAAATTCACTTTCCTGATTGAAACAGTCTCTTTTTATAAAAGACAGGCAGTCGCTGAGTGCGGCCTTTTCGAAGCTGCACTGTTCGCCTTGATAGACATACACGGGAAGGTTATCCAGCTTTTGCTCTCTTTCAGAATCGCTCACTTTTTTCTCCAGTTCACGCAGTGCTGATTGGTCGATGCCTGAAGCTTGCTTTTTTGACATCTCGGTGACGACGGCCAGAAATATTTTTGAAATAGCGACCTCCATAGAGGACAGCAGCCCGTTTGTAAGTATGTGGCTATATTCTGAGTCGTTGTCCTTACTGTAGTCAACATTCCCGAAGGAAAAGCTGCAGCCATCCAGAACCGGATTGCTTCGCAAGATGCTTTCTACGAGCTTTTTATCATCAAATTCGATATTGTATCCTTGGCTATTGATTTCTTTCGTATAGTAATTCCACATAGGAAGAGAATCTTCCTTAAGAGAGAAGCAGCATACAAACAGCTGCATGCCAAGATTTGTAATAGCCAAACGCATTTGTTCGCGCACTTCGTCCGATGCATTGCAATCTTTTGCGATGCTGTCCAGCCCCGCAATAATCTCATCCTTATCATTCATATACTTAATGTTCGTAAAACGAAGTGTTTTGTTGCGCAGTATGCTTTCCAGTCCGCCGATGGAGGTATAATGATAAACTGACTTTGCCCGTTGTCCCTTTTTAAATTTTAATTTGGACTTTTGCAAATGCGAATAATCAACTTGCACTTGATCTGTGTAATCTATGTACTCCATTGCTTGCTGCACCCCACTTGATCCGAACGTTCTTTCTCTGTATCAAGGCATATGCTGAAGCTGTTCAGGAATATTCAATGTGGTCAATGCAATCCTCCATGCGCTTTTTGATCCCCTTTTTGATTGCCGCATCACAAATAATCCCCCAGTAATCCTGCTGCAAATTTGATTTCGCGGATGAGCCACTTTTAACTGTTGTAAAACACAAAGGTATCCGTGTTGCTTGTAGGTTGTCGGCGGCTTGGAGCATTGCATCAATCGCAGGATATTTTTGCTGCAGCTCATAGTCAAGAGCGCGTGCTTCCTGCTCTGACCCGTGTGCAATTGTGTATTTAATTCTGCCAAGGTCCTTTAGAATATCTGCGCAATCCTCCGCGTCTTTCAGTGCTTTCAAGGTTAAAGATTCTAAGCCTGAAACAAAATGAATTGTACCCATTACTTAAATACCCCCTTCAAATACGCTCCGCTGATATTACCCTTGTCTACGTCATTTTACTTAAAAATAGATTACCGGCAGCGCGCTATTCCACTCGGAAACTGGTACATAGGAATTTTCGGTCTTTATGGCCACGCAGCATTCTCACCTCCGTCGTCAAAAATAGAAAAATTTTGTAAACTCCATGTATGTATTATAGCATATTTTATCGGAAACGGCTGCCTGTTTGAAGGATCTGTACGAAAACGTAACAAAGCCAGCTCCGAAGTGTGCTGCTGCGTGATAAAACGCCGCAGACATTCAGTAGCAAGCAATTTGACTATGCCGAGACCCCCGCTCATATATCCGCTTCGCTTAAGATATTCCAGACAGTGTCTGGAATATCTTAAGCCAGGGTGTCTTGTATTTTGTTCGAGAACCATTTGGGAATATACAAGCCCTTTTACTGCTGCGGGGCTCTCAATATAATGGTCTCAATTTTTTTAAGGAGAAAGAAATATGCCCAAAGAATACTCAACCAAATTCAAAACCGAAGTAATCAAACGTTACCAGAACGGCGAATCCATCCTGGCACTCAGTCAGGAACTGCGTATTGCCCAAAGCACGATCTACCATTGGAGAAAAGAGTTTTGCTCCATCAAAGCAGCAAATCGTATTTATACACCGAAAGAGTTTGATGCGCTTTCGCGGCGGCTGGAAAAATTGGAGCATGAAATGGAGATCATTAAACGATCCGGTTACATCGCAGATGTACCGCTGCAGAAAAAGCTGTCCGTTTTAGAAAACATTTACCGTCAGGCAGATAACACCTACAGCGTCCATGAACTATGTGAAGCACTGGATATTGCCCGCGGAACCTTTTACAACTATATTTTTCGCCGCGCCGATCATAGCAAGCGGGAGGAAGCGCAGATCGAACTTATGCGATTGGTACAGCAGGTCTTCGATGATAGTTCCCAGCGATTCGGCGCTGAAAAGATTCGTGTCACTCTGGCCGGGAGCGGTGTCCGGGTCAGCACCAAACGCATTGCGGCAATCATGCAGGAACTGGGGCTGCAAAGCATCCGTCCAGACGCGAAAAAGCAATACAAGAAGCAGCAACAATACAAAAAGCAAAATCTGCTGGAACGCCAGTTTACTGCAGACCATCCGAACCAGATCTGGGTCAGCGATATTACATACTTCAAAGTCAATGATTACTGGATGTATCTCTGCATCATCCTCGATCTTTTCTCACGCCGAATCGTCGATTATCGAGTATCCCGCAATGCCAGTACAAATCTGGTCACCAGCACATTCCGAACCGCTTTCCGGGAACGCGGCAATCCCAGTGGCTTGACTTTTCACAGCGACCGCGGCAAGCAGTACACATCGGCCGCATTTACAGCATTGCTGCAAAAATGTGAGGTGAAGCAATCTTTTTCCGCCACAGCACGGCCGCATGACAATGCCGTCGCCGAAACATTCTTTGCTTCCTTCAAAAAAGAAGAGGCGTACCGCAGAGAGTACACCTCAGAACAGAGCTACCGCAAAAGTGTGGAGCAATATATTCGGTTTTACAATGAACTCCGTCCACATCGAACCTTGAAATACAAGACACCACAGGCGTTTGAGGAAGCCTACAGGGAACGTTTATAAAAAGGTCGTGTTCAAATAACGACATTGTGTAAAAATAATAGTTTCATATTCTGCGAGTTTTGATGCACATAAGCTCAGCAGATAAAAAAGAAAAGCCTTGGTTTCTCAAGGCTTTGAAGACAAGAAGAAACCCGTTTTTCGATAAAACTGTTCGAAAAACGGGTTTCATTCACATGGTGCGAGAGATGAGACTTGAACTCACACGACTGTTGCCACACGCCCCTCAAACGTGCCTGTCTACCTATTCCAGCACTCTCGCATTCAATTTTCGATTGCTCGGTTATTATAATCACACTTCGCGCGTTTGTCAAGTGTTTTATTTCTTTTTGGCCGGATGTTCCATCACTTTTTTACTTGCGCTTCGTCCCGATATCTGGTATAATACCGGTTGAATGTACACAAGGAAGGCGGGCGAAGGGGTTGCCGAAGTTTTTTGTTTCGCCGGACGCCGTGCGCGGGCGCTTCCTGACGCTTGACGGGGAAAACGCGGCGCACGCGAAGGTCCTACGGCTCAGGCGCGGCGACAGCGTTCTCGTCTGCGACGGCTGCGGGACGGATTACCGATGCACCGTCTCCGATTGCTCCCCGCGGCAGGTGTGTCTGGTCATAAACAGCACGGAAGAATCCGGCGCAGAGCCGCCGGTCGCCTGCAGCGTCTATATGGCCTACGCAAAGGCCGACAAGCTCGAGCACGTGATCCAGAAGGCAACGGAGCTTGGCGCATACGAGATCGCGGCCTTCCCATCCTCCCGCTGCGTGCTGAAGCTTGATGCAGCCTCGGCGGAGAAGAAACGCGAGCGCTGGCAGAAGATCGCCGCGTCCGCCGCTGCACAGTCGGGCAGGGGTCGGATCCCGCAGGTGCTCGTGATGCCGTCGTTTGAGGACGCGGTGCGGCGTGCGGCCGGATGCGAGCTGGCGCTGCTTCCGTATGAAAACGAGCACGCGCTTTCTCTGCGCCGCGCCATTGGCAGCGCACAGGCGAAGACCGTCTCAATCATGACCGGGCCGGAGGGCGGCTTTTCCGACGAAGAGGTCCTGCTTGCGCAGCGCGCCGGACTTCAGATCTGTACGCTCGGTCCGCGTATTCTCCGCTGCGAGACTGCGCCGTTGTGCGCGCTCAGCGCCGTCCTGTTCGCCGCCGGCGCGCTGGACTGACGCGATAGATATTTAATATAATGTATATTTTTGAATCAAAGGACAGAACAGAATGATGACAAAGAACAAAACTGCTGCAAAAAAGACGGAGGATCAGTCCGTTGTCTATAAAGTCCCCGCCGCATTCGTGCTGATGATCGTTGTAATTTACGCGTTTTGGAAGCTTGGCGGCTATTACAGCACCGTAGAGGGCTTTACGGCGCTTTATCCGATGTTCTGCGTTCAGCGGTATGTGTTTCTGGCGCTGACCGCCGCTGAGCTTGTGCTGTGCGTTCTGCTGAAAAACGGGCTTGCGCGGACGATCTGCCGCTACTGGCTGGCGGCGTTCGCGCTGCTGTTCGTCTCGAGCCTGATTCTGTCCATCTTCTGGACGGGCAACATGATCGTGATCTATCTGCTGCATGCGCTGGTTTACTGCCTGTATATGGTCTGGCAGCTCTACCATTCCGAGTTTTTCACCTTCTCGCTGGTCACGGCCTCTGCAGGCGTTGTGTTCTTTCTCATCGCCCGCACCTCCTATATGGCCAACCGCATCGCGGGAAGCGCGCTGCTTGCGCTGATCCTGATCGGCACGGCGCTCACCGCGTTCCTGTGCGCGAAAAACCACGGCAAGCTCAACCTTGGCAGCCGGATGCTGCGGCTGTTCCCGGACGGGTTCAATCCGCTGCTGTTCTATTTCATCTGCGTGCTCTGGGCTGTCGTGCTGGCCGCCTGCCTGATCTTCGGCTCCGGCTTCGCGTTCTACGCCATGTTCGCGGCCATCGCTGTTGAGCTGATCGGCGCGGTGTATTACACCTTCCAGTTGAAATAAAATCCGTCATAGACACACCCTCTGCTCCGTAAACATGGAGCGGAGGGTGATTTTTTGTTTTCTGGCCGTCAGATCCTTAAGAATACGCTGCTGCTGACCGCCGCGGCACTGCTGCTTCGGTTTGCGTCCATGCTGTTTCAGGCGCATCTGGCCGGGCGTATCGGTGCGGAAGGACTGGGCGCGGTGCAGCTGCTGCTGTCCGTGTTCGCGTTTGCCACGACGCTGGGGTTGGCCGGGATGCGCGTAGCGGCCTCGTGTCTGTGCGCGCAGGCGCACGGCAGGCGGGAGCCTGCGCAGGTGCAGCTGGCCGCCGCGCACTGCCTCGGCTTCGTGCTCGTGACCAGCACGCTTGCGGCGGCCGGGCTTTATTGGGCCGCGCCGGTTCTGGCCGGGCGCGTGCTGCACGAGCCTGCGGCGGTAGGCAGCCTGCGGCTGCTTGCGGGGCTGCTCCCGGCCGGGTGTGCGGGGTTAGTGCTGGGCGGATACCTGACCGCTGTGGGAAAGGTTTGGCAGCTGACCGCCATTGACGCGGGCGAGCGTGTTCTGGGGCTTGGATTGAGCCTGCTCCTGCTGCGTTTTGCGCCGCAGACTGTGTCCGGGGCCTGCTTTGCGCTGCTGGGTGGGGAGCTGCTGTCCTCCTGCGCGGCGGACGCGGCGCTTTACGCGCTTTACCGGCAGAGCTGGCGCGGTGTCCGGCAGACGGACGCGCCCGGGATGGCCCGGCGCGTAGGCGCTCTGGCAGCGCCGCTGGCGCTGAACGATCTGCTGCGCGCAGCGCTCCGGGCGCTGGAGCAGTTCCTCATCCCGTGGGGTCTGACGCGGGCTGGTGCGACGCGGCTGGGCGCGATGGCGGCATACGGGACGGTCATGGGCATGGTGTTTCCTGCGCTTATGCTGCCGTCGGCGTTTTTGTACGCGCTGGTCGATCTTCTGATCCCGGAGCTTGCCGCCTGCCGCGCACAGGGCCGCCGGGAGCGGCTTGCCTCCGTGACCGGGCAGTGTCTGCGGGCGGGGCTGCTGTTCGCTGGCTTCACGGCAGGACTGCTGTTCGCGCTGGCTGAGCCGCTTACCGCGATTTTATACCAGAGCGAACAGGCTGGTCAGCTTTTGCGCGTGTTCGCGCCGCTGGCGCTGGTCTTGTACATGGATGCGCTGACCGACGGGATGCTGAAGGGACTTTCCGAGCAGGTCGCAAATGTGCGCTATAACACGCTTACCTCGGCGCTGGACGCGGTGCTGCTCGTGCTGCTCTTGCCGCGCTGGGGGCTGGGCGGCTATATTTTCGCGTTCGCCGCGACGCATCTTCTGAACTTCACGCTGAGCCTGCGGCGGCTGCTGATCGTCACCGACTGTCCGCTTCGACTGGGCGCGGCATTGGGCGTCGGGGTCTGCACCGGAGCCGGCGCGCTTGCGGCGCAGCTGCTGCCGGAGCTGGAAAGCGATCCGGCGGGGCTGCTGCTCCGCGCGGCGGTCTTTTCCAGTGTGTTTATTCTGGCTGCGTGTCTCAGCGGAACGGCGGAGCGCTGTCTGCCGCCGAGCCTGCGGGGGCTGCTGTATCTGCCGGAACGCAGCGAAAAAACGCAGGCGGTTCGTTGACTTTTTCACCGAAAAGTCCTACAATCAGAGCAGAATCTGAAATAAGGACGGGCTTTTCCATGATCTCTTTCCGCAACGATTATTCCGAGGGCGCGCACCCGCAGGTGCTCGCCGCACTTGAGAAAAATAACCTTGTCACGACCTGCGGCTACAGCATGGACGATTTCTGCGCCGAGGCGCGCGGCATCGTCCGTGCGCGCTTTTCCTGCCCGCAGGCGGACGTGCACTTTATGGTCGGCGGCACGATCGCCAACACGACGGTCATCGCCGCCGCGCTTCGCCCGTGGGAGGGCGTGATCGCCGCCGATACCGGCCATATCAACGTCCATGAAACGGGCGCGATCGAGGCCTCCGGCCACAAGGTCTGCGCCATCGAAGCGCCTGGCGGCAAGCTGAACCCGGCGCTCGTGCGCGAGCTTCTGCGCCGCCACTGCGACGGGCAGGACGAGCATATGGTCCTGCCGCGCATGGTCTATATCTCCGACGCGACGGAGCTTGGCACGATCTACACGAAATCAGAGCTTTCCGCGCTGCACGACGTCTGCCGGGAGTATGGGCTGTATCTGTTCCTGGACGGCGCACGCCTGCCCGCCGCGCTGGTCGCGGAGGGAAACGATCTGGCTCCGGCGGATTTTGCAAAGTACTGCGATGTCTTCTACATCGGCGGCACGAAAAACGGCCTGCTGTTCGGCGAAGCGCTTGTCATCACGAATGACAGCCTCAAGCCGCATTTCCGGAACATGATCAAGCAGCGTGGCGGGATGTTCGCCAAGGGCTTTCTGTTCGGCACGCAGTTCAAGGCGTATTTTGAGGACGATCTCTGGCTGACCATGGCGCGCCATGCCGTCACGCAGGCGCAGCGCATTCAGAAAGCAGCGGCAGAAAAGGGCTATTCCCTCTACGCCGTCTCGCCCACGAATCAGGTCTTTCTTGTCCTCTCTCACGCGCAGATCGAGCGGCTGAAGCAGAACTTCGCGTTCGAGCTGAACGGGCGCGTGGATGAAGACCACGAGGCCGCGCGATTTGTCTGCTCCTGGGCGACAAAGCCCGAAGCGGTCGACGCACTGATCGCAGCGCTGTGATGGACAGGCTTTCCCATCCGTTTCCGCCGCTCTATGACGCGGAGTCGCAGATCTTGATTTTAGGCTCGTTCCCGTCGGTCAAATCGCGCGAGGCCATGTTTTTCTATGGCCACCCGCAGAACCGCTTCTGGCGCGTCGTTTCGACCGTGCTGGGCTGCGATTGCCCGCGCACAATTGAGGAAAAGCAGCAGATGCTGCACGCGCACCACATCGCGCTCTGGGATGCCATTGCAAGCTGCGAAATAACCGGCTCAAGCGACAGCTCCATCCGTGAGGCTGTTCCGACCGACCTCACGCCGATTTTAAAGACCGCGCCCATCCGGCAGATCTTCTGCAACGGCGCGACCTCCTATCAGCTCTACTGCCGCCACCAGCAAAAGCTGACCGGCCGGGAGGCCGTCAAGCTTCCCTCCACCAGCCCCGCCAACGCCGCCTGGAGCATTGAGCGCCTCACGCAGGCCTGGTCAGTGATTCTGGACGCACTGGACTGACGACACAAAAATTCGCCTCCCCTTGTCATAGCACTGCATGACAGGGAGAGGCAGATTTTTACGCGCCGCCGGCTTTCCCGGCGGGGATTATCCTCAAATGAAGCCCGAAACGCATCTGGTTCGTGCAGAGAACGACAGAAAATCGAATGGAGCTGTCAGGGACGGAGCAGACTTCGCGCCTACCGGCTGCATACGCGTTTCGCTTGGTATGCACGGAATAAAAATTAGCCAATTTTCGATTTTTTGTTCGCAAATTTCGGACAGATATGCTATACTGGGAGCAGAAGGAGGCGAGCGGATGCAGCGGCTGATTTTTCATGTGGATGTCAACAGCGCGTTTTTGTCGTGGGAAGCGGCGCGGCGCGCTGCGGCGGGGGAGGCCGATCTGCGGCTCATCCCGTCCGCCATCGGCGGCGACCGGGACAAGCGCACCGGCATTATTCTGGCAAAATCCATCCCCGCAAAGGCCTTCGGCGTTACGACCGGCGAGCCGGTCGGCATGGCGCTGCGCAAATGCCCGCAGCTGGTGCTGGCTCCGCCGGATTTCCGGCTGTATTCGAAAAACTCCAAAGCGTTCATCGCCGTCTGCCGCCGCTACGCGCCCGTTGTGGAGCAGGTTTCCATCGACGAATGCTTCCTCGACATGACCGGCACGGGGCTGCTCTATCCGGACCCGGTCGCCATCGCGCACATCATCAAAGATACGATCTTCTCCGAGCTGGGCTTCACGGTCAACGTCGGCATCGCGCCCAATAAGCTGTTGGCGAAAATGGCCAGCGACTTTGAAAAGCCGGATAAGGTACATACGCTTTTCGCGCATGAGATCCCGCAGAAGCTCTGGCCGCTGCCGGTCGGTTCGCTGTTTTCCGTCGGGCGCTCCACGGCGGAAAAGCTGACCGCCGCGCGCATCCGCACGATCGGCGATCTGGCGCAGGCGGACCTTGCGTATATCCAGCGGCTGACCGGCGTCAAGCTGGGAAAGCTCATCCACGACTATTCCAACGGCATCGACGATGCTCCGGTCCTTTCCGAGCCGGAAGCCGTCAAGGGCTATGGCAATTCTGTCACGCTCGAGCAGGACGTGACGACTCTGGCGCAGGCCAACCAGATCCTGCTTGCCCTGTGTGACAGCGTTGCGTCCCGTATGCGCGCAGACTCCAGGCGCTGCGCCTGCGTGACCGTGACGATCCGCGGAAACGACTTTCGGAACCGGTCGCACCAGCGCCGCCTGCCGGAGCCGACGGATGTGACGGCGGAGCTGTACGCCATGTCCCGGACGCTGTTTTCCGAGCTTTGGGACGGCGTGACACCGCTGCGTCTGCTCGGCGTGACGCTGAATGATCTGTGCGGGGACGATGCCGTACAGCTGTCCCTGTTCCGCGACGAGAAAAAGGAACGCGCCCGCAAGCTTGACCAGACTGTCGATCAGCTGCGCGGCAAATTCGGCGTCACAGCGATCTCACGCGGCAGCGTCACGGACGCGTCCCGGCGCGTGGGCCGGAAATACAAGGCAGAGCTCGACCCCGGTCAAAAATAATCAGGCAGACAGGCAAATGCTTTTCAAAAACTCCGCCCAGAGCTCCGGAAACGTGCGGGCCGGAACATCCTCCGGCGCGACGAGCGGAATTTCGGCAAGCAGCCGCTCTCCCGCCGTGGCGGTCATTGTGCCGAGTCGCTGCCCGGCTTTGACAGGGGCCTGCACGGACTCGTCGACCGTAACCGCAGTCTGCACCTGCGAGGCCAGCGCCTTTTCGAGCAGAAGCGGCTCGCTGCGCTCCGGTACGGGCGTGATGGAATCCTGCCGTCCCAGCACGACCGGGACGGGCGGAATGCCGCCCTCCGGCTGCGGCGTGACGAGGGCGTAGCCGGAAAAGCCGTAGTTGAGCAGCGCTTTGGCCGATTCGAACCGGTCGACCGACGTTTTGCAGTGCAGCACGACCGCGACCAGCTCCATGCCCCCGCGCTCGGCAGAGGCCGACAGGCAGTATCCGGCGGCGGAGGTATAGCCGGTCTTGAGACCGGTCGTGCCGTCGTAGAAGCGGACAAGCTTGTTGGTGTTGGACAGGCCGAACTGGCCGTTGCGCACGGTGTCCATCCAGATGGTCGTATACTCCTTGATCTCCTCGTGCTTCAAAAGCGCACAGGACATGAGGGCGATATCATAGGCCGTCGTCAGATGCGTGTCCGCGTCCGGCCCATCGTCCAGCCCGGTGCAGTTGACAAAATGCGTGTCCGTCATGCCAAGCTCGGCTGCGCGGTCGTTCATGCGCGAAACGAAGGCGGCCTCGCTGCCCGCCACGTGCTCGGCCAGTGCGCAGGCGCAGTCGTTCGCCGACGAGACGACGACGGATTTGAGCATCTCCCGGAGCGGCAACTGCTCGTTTTCCTCAAGATAGATCTGGCTGCCGCCCTTGGCGGCTGCCGCGGCGGAGGTCGTGACGGTATCGTCCCAGCCGATGGAGCCGTTATCCAGCGCCTCCATCACCAGCAGCAGCGTCATGACCTTCGTAACGCTGGCCGGACGGAGCTTTTCGTGCGCGTTGGATTCATAGAGGATCTGTCCCGTGTCCTTTTCCATCAGGATGCACGACGGCGCGGGCAGCGCCAGATCCTCCGCCTGCGCCGTCAGGCCCAGTCCCACTGTGAAAACAAACGCAAGCGCGATGCAGAGCAGCTTCTTTTTCATAGAAAAACACCCTTCCGTTTCATTTGTACAAGCATATGAAACGAAAGGGTGCGATATCACTTTGTTTATGCGTCCGGGTCACAGAGGAACTGCGCAATGTCCGAAAGGAAGGAGCCGTCCGCCGCGCGATCCGGCAGTTCGACGGAAACGGGTGTCTGCAGCGGGAGCGCGCAGAGGCTCAGAATGGATTTTGCGTCGAGCCGGGAATCCTTGTAATTGAAATGAACCGGGAAAGGCTGGCGGTTCGCAATCGTGGCAAACTGCGCGATCTCGTTCACGGAATGGAACATGATGGTAAACTCTCTCACGGAAAATCCTCCTGCAATGGACTGTACAATCGGCTCGAAATCCAGTATAATCATACTGAAAAAAGAAGAAATGCTGGGATTGGATTCTCTTTTATCCAGTATAATCGAAAACGGTATTTTATACTATCCACAAAAAATACAAACCTTTTTTGTGCATAATCTCTGATTTTGGTGGTTTTATGAAATTTGCTTGTTATACGCTCGGCTGTAAGGTCAACCAATATGAAACGCAGGCCATGGAGCAGCTGCTCATGCAGAGCGGCCATACGCTCGGCAGCTTTGACGAGATCTGCGACGGCTACATTATCAACACCTGTACCGTCACAGCCGTGTCCGATAAAAAGTCCCGCAACGCCATCCGGCGTGTGCGCAAGCTGAACCCCAACGCCGTGGTCGGCGTGTGCGGCTGCTATGCGCAGAGCAGCCCGGACGAGATCCGCAAGCTCGACGTGGACGTGCTGATCGGCACGGACGGGCGGGAGGCCTTTGTCAGGCATATGATCGATGCGGCGCAGACGCGGCAGAAATGGGACTGCGTGGACGACGCGGGCGGCCCGCGTACCTTTGAGATCCTGCCCGCAGGCGGACTTGCCGCGCGCACAAGAGCGCTTTTGAAGGTCGAGGACGGCTGCAACAATTTCTGTACCTACTGCATCATCCCCTACGCGCGGGGCCGGGTGCGCTCCATGCCGCTGAACGCGGCCGTGGAGCAGGCGAGGGGACTTGCCGCCGAGGGCTACCGCGAGATCGTCATCAACGGCATTGAGATCTCGTCCTGGGGCTGGGAGTGGAAGAACGGCAGCTGCCTGCGGCAGCTGCTG
>OHCN01000194.1_pt1 | contig 38845 bp, 57 predicted proteins | sample 1566761 | NCBI WGS metagenome assembly OHCN01 (sample SAMEA3879568, study PRJEB24766) | human gut metagenome | biome: human-associated habitat; feature: feces | place: USA | collected 1985/1987 | reverse complement strand
GTATTGGTAGCAGCGCTCTGGTAACCTGTATTGGTAGCAGCGCTCCGGTCGCCTGTATTGGTAGCAGCGCTGTTTTTCCAGTCAATCTTCTCAAAAGTAAACTTGATAAATGCATCAATTATTCCCTTTAAACCGATTTCCGCACCAACTTTAATCTTTTTGCCACATCGCTTACTATCGTCAGATGTTTCTTCAGATGCATCCAGGTCAGCCTCGCAGTACCTGCTATCGGCAGGCGGGTAGTACCCGAATACATCAATAGGGTTTTCGCAAGCGTGGAATCCATAATTACACAAAGAGCAACTTTCTTCTTCATACTCTTTGCCGATTTCGTACTGGAATCCTCTGCACTGTAACTTCTCATTGAATCCTTTGTATAGTTTCATGTTCTGTCTCCTTTAAAAAATTCTACCAAAGTAATCTGATTCGGGTCTCCACCCTCTAACGCTCTTGCAGTCTTCAGCAAGTCATACGCACGGCTTCTAAACTCTCTTGCCGTGATAAGCGCCTCTTTCTTCGTGCCCAAGCGATAGCCATTGACTGACGATTCCGTGATAATCAAATGTCCATCTCTACGCAATTCTCGTATAGCACTTCTGAACTCTCGTTCTGATATTCCGATTGCCGCTGCCAGCACGAACCGGTCTTGCGGATAGGTTGTTAGCATTGACAAAACCATTTGCTTTGTGCTATCATGTAATTGATTTTTTAGTTCGGCGCTTTCAGCGTCGTTCTTTATTTTTTGGCTCATGTTTACTCTCCTTTCTACCGAGGAACCGCGCCGGATCGGCTTTACATAAATGCGTACCCTGCATCTCTTTCGTTTGCACCGCTCTTTTTTGCAATGTTGTATCTGATTAAATTTCTTTCATCCCGAATTTCCCGAATCCTCTCCAATGTTGGCCAGTCTACCAGTGAACCTATACATGGAGCTTTGTCCAGTAATCTCTCTACCTCTTCTAATCTGTCGATTATGCCGTCCATCTCTTCCCACGCTCTTTCACCTTCTATGCACTCTATTTCCATGACCTTTAAGTGGTCATACATGCTATGCAGGTTGAAATTTTCACTTTCATTCACTCTATATTTTTTCATCTTTCTACCGTATTCACTTTCCACCAGGGAAACCGTCCCAGCTTGGTATAGTAACTACTCTTCATCATTTAACGCCTCCATCTCAGCTTTCAACTCTTTCAGCCTCTCGATGCAGCGCGCTCTCTTTCGCTCCGCATTCCTCTTTGCCGTCTGCACCTTCTTAATTTCCTCTGTGATTTCTTTCCTGGTTCTCATGTTTACTCTCCTTTCTCAAATTGCCGCCATGCCGCAGATGATTACCCACAGGCAGCCTATTCCTGTAATCCACTCAAGGACGAATCCTGCCCACCACAAGGGGCTGAATTGTCTGATTATGTATTTTTTCATAGTTCCTCCTACCTAAATCCGACGATCATAATCTGTTCTGCTACGTCTTTGATGAAGTAATCTCTTGCGCTTACCGGTACGATGCCCGCTAAGTACTTGTCCACATTGTGTGGATCCTTTTTGCCCATGAAGTCAGCCAGCTTCTTCCTGGTGATAAACCCTCCGCCAGTGAATGCCCTCATTTCTTTTTCCAGTTCTGTTCGTGTCATGTTGGTCACCTCCTCTCGCCTCTCGAATAATCCATCTTGTTCTCTCCTCCCCTCAGGGGTATAATCTATGTACAGGCTGTTACCGCGGCCGAGTATATGAAAGGAGAATTCTCATGTCTGAAATAACTTTAACTACGTCTGATATCATTAACCTTGGTGGCATTATCGCCTCTTTAGTTGTAAGCTCCACCGCTGTCTGGATATCTATCAAGAGCCTCCGACAAAATGCTAAAATGATTGAAGAGTCTACTCGCCCGAACATTCAAATTTACCCATTATATATAGATTCGATTTTGTACCTGATTGTAAAAAATTTTGGTACATCAGAAGCTTATATTGATAAAATTGAATGTAGTCATAAGTTCTCACCGAAAGAAACGTTTGGTAATCGTTTGGGGGAGGACATTTTCTCCGGAATGCACGGAGCTCTATTCTGCCCCGGGTATGCAGTTCGGTGCCCGCTAATCGCATATAATGTAGAAGGGGGAATTTATGATTTTTATCTGAAATACCACTCTTCAACCAAAACATATGAAAGCACCTTTTCTTTTAATCCTCTGTCAAATGCTCCTTTTGCCGATATATATCCATCAAGTAATACCACCGACCAACATCTTCAAAATATTGCGAAAGGCATTCATGATATCGTTAAAATCAATTTATAGACCCGATTTTAGAAATAGGTGCAGTATTTGAGCTACCGTTTCGATTGCTGCACCTGCCATTACAATATATGCGCCAATGTAAATCCACTTGTCGGAAAGTGCCAAAAGTCCGCCTACGATAACCGTTATAAGGCCAGCTATTGTCAAAAATAAGCACAAATTCCACATTCCCTCTTCTCCCTCCTTTCCTCTTGTGGTTCTTTTGCAAATGATTTTTTCTTGATTTGAAAATTCTTTATTGCTGTGATAAAATTTCCCTATGCCTGTTGGCACAGAAAGGATGTGTTGTTTTTGACAAACATTTTGACTATGCCAGCTCCCTTAATGCGAGGTCGCTCGTAGTGGCACCACGACACTTAAAACTGGGTATGGCAGATTACTGATATGGCGTAATGTGTACCGTCACGAAAAAAACGGGGATTTTGCACAATCGTAAAAGCGTGCTCACCATATCAAGTTCTCCTCGTAAATCGTCAGCGATATGGCATGTAGCGGAATCGTAACCGCTAAAGTGACGATGTCCCTGATAGAAGCATTTGGTGCCTTCAGATGTTGCGAAAGCATGCAAGGGTACATAGGGTAAACAAATTCGAGCAAAGGCTGATGGAAAAGGCACTTCCGTCAGTCTTTTGTATTTTGCTGATAGAAGCGCTATTTCTATCAGTTTTTTGTTTGTCAAAACTGCCCCCTATTCCACATCGTCAGCAAAGTCCATTGGATTAACCCCGAGGAATTCGCAAATCTTAAAAAATTCTCCAACTCGTAATTCTCTATCTCTGGAATCATTTCTTAAACTGTCGTAAATCGATATGTATGGAATATCCGTATCTCTGGACATTTTTTTTAGGTTAATTCCTTTTTCCAGTACATACTCGCCTACTCTCCTTGTTTGAATATCCACGCTTCCACCCCCTCTCCAAAATATCGAATTATTCGTTTTTTATTATGATAATATCGTATTATGGTTGTTAGTCAACTGTGGGGGTAGAAGAAATTCTACTCCCATTTTTTGTATAAAGATTTAGTAGAAAATCAGAAGTATCCGTTTCTTAAAGTTGATGAATGAGCGATAGCCGTAAGAGACTCGTTTAATCACCTTAATTCTGTTGTTGATGCCTTCAATGGTTCCGTTGCTTAGCTGTCTGCCGTTGTATTTGGAAAAAGAGGCAATAACGGCATCTTTCCAATTCGTTAAGGATTTAGCGGCATTTTTCATTAATTCCAGCTCGCTGTTCATTGCCCTTTCGAGCCAGGAATTTAGCAGAGTCTGCTGAAGTTTGGGATCATCCAGTCCAATAAGAGACAGAAAGTCCTGATAAAGCTGCCATGCTTCTTTGAGTGAAGCATCCAGGGAAAGAAGTTCATCAACCAGTTCCTTTTGTGTGACCGGACGTTTAAGCCAATGACAGTAGAATTTTTCTTTAACATCCAAAGCACATTCTTTTTTATTCAGCAGTTTCCAGTATTTCTTAATCTGACGGCTTTTAGTTTCGTCCGGCTTTTTACAGGTATTCTTGCGGATTTGATTAAACGCATTGCTGACCAGTCTCTGGTAATGGAATTTATCAGCAACAAAAGTGGCATGAGGAAAAAGAACCTTTGCAATTTTGCGGTAGGGTTTCCAAAGGTCGCTGATAATGAATCTTACCTTTTTACGTTCCTTCTTAGGATATGAGGCAAAGAACTTATATACCGTGCTGTACTTTCTATCGCCTAGAATTTCAATGATATTACGATTTATCGGATCAACTGCCATAAACGCATATTTTCCTTCGTTGGTATCCGCTTTGAATTCATCAAAGCTGAGAACCTCAGGAAGAGACTTTGGCGCACTGTGATAATTTACTTTTTCCAAAGCACGATATACGCAGGAGTAAGAAACGTTATGGTTTTCTGCGACAGAAACCAGGGAACAGGTCTTCTTGAGGCTGACAATCAGGCTTCTCTTTGTTTCATCGGTGATAAAACAATTTTTTTGAATATCTTGGAGCTGTTCGGTAACAATGGAGCCGCAGTGCATACATTTAAAACGCTTTTTGCGTAAGGCAATGATTAAGGGCTGTTTTTCTCCCGTTGAATGCTTGAGATTAACTGTACGATAGTCGTGAAGTTTAGAGGTAATTAAACCACAATGAGGGCAGAGAACGAAGTCTGTTGTTGTCTTCATATGGATGACTTTGTGGGTGATGTTATTGCGGACAATAGTAGTATCCTGAAAATTTTCATCAGGAATGATATTTTTATCTTTAAATCCGAGGAGAAAACTGATAGTATTAAGATTAGACATAATTCATAATTCCTTTTGTTATTTTGGTTTGCAGTTAAATGATAAAATGGAATTAGAATTATGTCTATTATTTTCTATCTACCCCCACAGAAATTATACAACCCGTATTATTCGTTTGTCAATAGTTTTTATCGAAATTCTCGTTATTTTTATTGACACAATAATTTTTTCGTTATATTATAATGAAAAAGAGAAATAGAGGAGGGCAAATGTATGCCAGCTAAAGATATAGGAAAAACACTGAAGGAGCTAAGAGCGAATGCTAAGTTGTCCCAAAAACAGGCATACGAACATATAGGCGTAGCTCAATCGACCTTTAGTTCATGGGAAACTGGCAAAGCTGAACCGCCTACCGAAATCTTATTAAAACTATGTAAGCTATATAAAGTTGATGATGTTCTCGCCGCTTTTGGCTATGATGGATATGACGAAGACGGAAAAATATCATTAAACATGATGGAAGTAGACATAATAGAAAAATACCGCTGTCTGGATAACAGTGGTAAAGAAACAGTAACTTCGGTTCTTGACATACAATATAATCGATGCATGAGCAATACAACTGATGAAAGATGCACTGTGTCCGATAATGTTGTTGCTTATAAGACGCCAATCCTAAATGCAGCGCATGAAAGAACCGATATCGAAGTTACCGATGAAATGCGGCAGCATGACGAAGATATTATGGATGACGAAAATTTCTAAAGCACAGTCGTGATGATTGAGTAAGGAGGTTAAGATATGATTACTTACGAAACTTTATTAGATGAAGCCCTTGATGAAGGCCTCGTTGTTAAAGAAAAGCCTCTTCAAGGAAATGACGGAAGAATTAAGGGAGACAGAATCGCAATACGATATGATCTCACTACCGTTAAGAAAAAGTGCGTACTGGCAGAAGAAATGGGTCATTACGAAACATCTGTCGGCGATATACTCAGTCAGGACGAACTAAGCAATATCAAGCAGGAACGATTAGCCAGAATATGGGCTTACAAAAAGCTGCTCCCTTTGGATAAAATCTACGAGGCAGCATCTAAAGGTTATACCACTACATGGGATATAGCCGAGTACCTTGACGTAGATGAGGAGTTTTTGAAACACTGTTTGGTGCATTATGGGATTTTGGATATTTCACTATAACGGCAATACTACGGGCACAGTCCCGTATTGCAAATATATGATAACGTGATATAAATTAAAGGAGAACAGAATTATGAAAAAGATTACACTGTTATTAGTTGCCCTCATGCTTTCATTCAGCTTATTTGCTTGTGAAGACAATAGCGAAGCGGCTCCCGAACCCGAAGTAACAACCGAACCACAGATCGAAGTTTCCGATCCTTTGATTTGTCCAGAATTTACCGCTGAGCAAAAAACTTCTGCAATGGTAGATCAGATAGCCTTCACCGCTAAAGACTATGCGCCAAGTTTAACCGATGAAGAAGCCAGCGAGATAATTGATGCAATAAGGACTGCCGATCATCAATTCTACAATGGTCCTGAGGAAATGGAGAAATATATGTGGTACGGTTATCTTCTGTCCTATAAGTATGATGATTCTAATCCACGTGCAAAGTTGGGAGATGATTTATGCCAAGCAATCAAATATGTGTATCGTGATGCTGAATCTGTTTTAGATGACAGCACAAGGGAAAATCTTTCTCAGATAGACGAAGATTTAGCAGAAATATAAGTTTTATTTTAAAAATGCCCCCTGCGCCAACAGGGAGAGAAAAATAAGACAAACATTCAAGCGGAATAAAAACACAATCGAATTTCTTTCCACTTGGGAAAAATTATACAATCCAGATTTTAACCGTGTGCAATTCGAGGCGGTTATGGAGGAGAAGGATACCAAGTTTCTCAAATAACAACAAAAGCCCCTGCACGCAGGAGCTAATGTATATCGGCTGTAATGGTACAGCACGACCTAAGCAATCAAATTGTATCATTACAGCCCCAAACTTTCAAGTTTTTGGGGTATTTTTATGCCCTTTTTTAGGAAAAGGAGTAATGGTATGACGAAGAAGTATAAAGTAGAGAAGACTTTTACCTTCGAGGGAAAGCGCTACAAGATTTATGCAGACACAGAAACCGAGGCTATAATCAAAATGGCCAACAAGATTCGTGACTTAGAAGAAGGTAGAGTGACGATCAACGGCAATATGACCGTTAAACAGTGGGCAGAAATGTGCGTGCAAAACTACAAGGTCAATCTTGCGCCAATTACGCTGAAAAATTACAAGCTGAAAATGAACAAATGGATTATCGAGGAAATAGGTCACTACCGGATAAAGGATATAAAGCCAATGCATTGTCAAGCCGTACTCAACAAAATGAATGGAAAATCCGAAGACCTGATTCGAAAAGTAAACCAGATGTTGAAATTCATCTTTTCTAAGGCGGTTAAGAACAAGATGATACTTGACAACCCCGCAGACGATTTAACCCTGCCAAAAGGCCCAAAATCTACTCGCAGAGCCATCACTGAAAAGGAAAGATGCGCCATCTTATCTGTTGCTGACACCAATCCAAAATACATATATTTCTTGCTCATGCTATTCTGCGGCTGCAGACCATCCGAAGCTGCAGAAGTCAAACGTGGGGATATCAAAAATATGGACGGTGAAAATCTGCTGCATATCAGGGGAACAAAATCTTCCAACGCCGATAGGTTCGTGCCGGTACCAAAATATCTTTTTAACCGGATCCCCGACAAGAACCCTTTCGACTACCTTGTGACCAATGAAAATGGGAATAAACTGACCACAGGGAACCGGCAAGTGTTATGGAAGCACTTCCGGCGTGATTTAAACATTTACCTGGGATGTAAGGTGTACCGAAATCAGCTGATACCGCCTTACCCTGTATCACCGGATCTTACGCCCTACTGTTTACGCCATACCTACTGTACCGATCTGCAGAAACAAAGCATAGATATCCGGACGGCACAGTATCTCATGGGCCATGCCGACATCAAATTAACTGCGAATATTTATACACACATTGACAAAACCGTTGTTGTCGAAGCAGCCAGACGAATGAACGAACAAGACTCACATGGTATACCCAGTGTGATACCCGTGGCTGTAACCGTTGAAAAATAGCCGTTTCGTTCAGCCCTCTCACGGCTGAATCAGGGGTTCGACTCCCCTTGGAAGTACCAATTTTAAAACCCTTGAGACTGCTGTATTTGCAACGGTTTCAAGGATTTTTTATTTTTTTCAAAATGGAAATTTATGTAATATTTTTCAGATTTTTAGAGGTTTTTAGGGGTTTTAGGTGTGATACCCTGTGTGATACCCTTTTGGGACGTTGTAAAATTTATCAGATTTAGGATATACATTTTCACTGAATTTTTATTCACGCATAATTTTTGTATATTTTTTTCACGGGTTCAAAACTAAAAAAAGGGCAACCATTAAGGCTGCCCGAAGTTAGTTATTTTAAATGAGTTACGTTAATACAAATAATTAGATATAACTTACAACTTAGCCGCATACTCACTGGTAATACAAATCCACCCCGGATAGTCACCGCCGACATAGCCGTACTTTCCATCGTCTGAAATATCGAACAAGGTCAGCACGCTGCCTTTGCTCCGTGTGCCCAGTTTCTTGTACGCCGTTCCAGGACCCGTGCGCCGGTTCATATCCTGTTTGAGTTTCACCTGCAACACCTCGGATTTAATGGCTACTGCTGCGCTCTTTGCAATCACCTTGCCCAGTGCGTTCAGTGCCTCTACTTTGTAATAGTAAGTGCAGCCACGTTTAGACGATGTGTTGATGTAGCTCGTTCCGGTGGTTTCGAACATCTTCTTGTATGTACCATTGCTATAGTCTGCCCGGTATACCCGATATTTTTTAGCGCCGCTGATTTTGCTCCAAGTTAGTTTAGGCTGGCCAAGGTCGCTATGGGATTTCGTCGCCGTCATAGTCTTCACAGAGACCTTTTTCTTTGCGCCTACCCAGCTTGCTGCAGCCTCAGCAAGAGCCTCGCCCATTTTTTTCAGCTCTGCATCTTCGTCCCAGTCTGAGATATCCGTCTTGTTATCGACAAAGGCTATCTCGTTTAAGATAGCTTTCATATTGGTGTCTCGCAGAACCGCCAGGTCAGGTCGGTACTTCACGCCTCTGCTGTTCTGACCGGCTGCCTTGACGTACTCCTCAAAGTGCTGACCGAGTTTTTTATTCGCTGAACCATAGACCAGCGCCTCGTAGCCATCACCGCCGCCGGCGTTAAAGTGTACGGAAACAAACAGATTCGCCTTCCACTTGTTGGCTCTGGCAATGATGGTATTCAGGCTGTCCGATGAGATGTCCTGATACACTTCGCAGGAATAGTTTTCTCTAAGGTGCACTACTGCAGCTTTGACAACCTGTATCGCAACCTCTGCCTCTTTTACATATTTCACTGCACCGGGGTCACTTCCACCGTGCCCTGCGTCAAAGTAAATTTTAGCCATGTTCTACCTCCAATTAAAAAATCCTGCAATGGCTGCAGGACGAATTTCACTATTGCAAAATAACTTCAATCGTGGTATATTGAGGTCAAGAGGAAACCGTTGAAAACGGCTAACCAATTAACGGTTGTGAAAACCGCCCGCAGGTTGCAAGCTTAGGGGCGGTTTTTTCGTACAACTTCCATAATCGTAATCATCGTAAAAACGATCATCAACACTTCATAGTCTGTCATATGTACCACCTCCTTGTTATGCTCGGCATTTTTCAGCCTGACCGATAACAATAACGGAAATGGTCAACCGCTTTCTAACTTGTCCTCTTGACCATCATAGTATACCATGCCTTGTTCTTACGGACAAGGTTCTTTATTTTTCGTCAACTTCCGGCAATCCTGCCACACTGGTGAGTAGAGATAATACACCGGCAAGTACTGATGCGCTTGCGACGATTTGCCAGCTGACATCTTCTAATACAGCACTGGTTCCAATCATGGCAATCGCTGCCTGTGCCATCGTTTTCACCGCTCTTACAGCTGCTGCTTTTAACCATTTCTTACTCATTTTTCTTCCTCCTTTAAAATCCGATATTCTGAAACACGAATCCGATAATGATACCCACAATAGCCGTCATGGCATGGCCTATGACTTTACGCCACATCTCCCCGTCCCGTTGTTCCAGTTTGGACAGTTTTTCACTCTGCTCATGTTGTTCCTCTGCCATGCTTTTAACTGAGATAGCCAGTTCTTTAACGGATAAAGCAAGGTCTGTGATTTTTTCGGTTTGCTTTTCGAGCAGTTCAATTCTCTTGCTGTTTCGTTTTTGCTCCGCCTCCATACGGCGCCGAAATTCTTCATGTTCCGCTCTCGTGATTGGTGTGTCCATTTTTTTACATCCTTTCTATTGCTGCAATGCGGTCTTTCAGCAGCGCAATTTCTTCATTGTGCTGCCTTTCAACTTCTTCAAGTTTCGCTTCAAGTTTGTTTATCTTTGCGTGTAAGATTGGGATAAATTCATCATATCTAAGCGAATACGAATACACACTGCCCTCATCTTGCATGTAACGAACAAAGCCGCCGAAATCCTCTATTTCAAGACCTACGGTTTTCATCGCTCTCCATACTTCTTGCGCAATATATCCAACATGTTTCACACCATCATCATCTGCGATGATGGTATATGACAGTGGGTCAACATGATCAAGCATTTCGATATACAAGTCCATATCCCTGTCAAAGTTTGTCTTAAGGCGCATATCAGAAGATACATCAACTGCATGGGATGTCATGATATATGCCCATCTGTTTGAGTTCATGCCGATTTGCTGCGTGGTTTTAACAGGGCAGATGTGACCACCTGTTGTCATGTAAGTTTCACCATCACCGTTAAACAGTGCGCTGTGCTTATGTCCACTGTTCGCCTTGCCAGACAGCTTACTGTTCACCCAGGACTCAAAGGCGATAGCGCCAAAGTTGGTCACATCAACCTGAGCATTCAACTTGCTCCCTGTCCAGCCGATGTATATCTTATTTGTCCCTTGGTTGGTTCCACCGCCTTGTTGAATTGGCGTAAATCCAAGGTTCGCTTGTGCGCCTATCTCTGACCGTACTGTTGCAGGGTCTACTGGCACAAGATAAGCACCGTCTTTTGCTTTTCTTACATAGCTGCCGCCTGCAGCATCAGCAAGTCCAGAGATTGAACCTGTGCCGCCATACTCCAGTCCAATGGATTTTTCAAACTTTACTACATCCCGAAAGGTAGACGGAAGTGCAATGTCAAGCAGTTTTGCATACTCCGAAACCTTTCCTATCCCAATTCCATCACCGGTATCAAAGAAGTCCATGAGAACGAATGCCGTTCCGATTTGTGCAGTTGCGCTAATCGGCGCCGCACTGGTGAAGTAGTCGCTGACCTCTATTTTGATATCGTACTGACTCTTTCCATCTGCAGCAAAGGTAATGAATCCACTTGCCTTATAGCCATTCCAGGTTATGGTCTTGGCGTTCGCTGACGGGTATGTTCCTTCCGACCGTTTCTTCCACCGGATAACTGCCTGTTTTGTATTCTTGTTGTTGACTGATGATACTGATGCATCATAGTCCACTCTGCAGTAAAGACCGTCTCGCTTCTTGTTGCCGTTTGCGTCGCATCTTGCAACAGAAAGCTTGTTCACTTTAGGCGAATCATAGCTAACGACCGGAATTGTACCTTTAAAGGTTGTGCTGACTCTATCTCGGGAGTCCAGCGCAACGATTTCTATCGGAACATTTCCCGAGCCTGTGACAATATCCGTGGTTACAGCTTGTCCGGTATAGGACTTTCCTTCGAATTTGGTTGTCGTCTTCTCAATCGTCGAGCCATAGACCCCTTCTCTTTGTGCTGTAACCTTGATTTTTGACTTGTTCTGGACAAAGGCGCCAAACTGGGAGGCAATACCTGCGACTGTTTCTGCCGTTGTAAAACCGGAAACAACCGGCTTCGCCGATGTCGGAACAGTGATTTTCAATGTAACTTCCTTTGTCCCGATAACGGTCGACCCATTTTTTGTCTTGCAGATGATTTTCAACGTACCCGATGTAGTATTTGGAATCTGTTTTCCCAAGTCGGTATTGACTGTCCAACTGGTACTTTCATTTAAGTCGTTCCAGATTGTGCCAGTTGCATCTCCAAAGGAATAAGTCACGTCGTGTTTAAAATTATCGCTGGCCCTATGGGCTACGCTGACTCTGATCACCTGCCCCAGAGAAGCCGAAGTGATAGCGCTGCCACTGGAGTTTTGAATCCTTGGTGTTGTTGCTCTTGGAATGGTCTTCAAGGCCATCGTTCCTGACTTCGATAGGGATACCGGCAGATAGCTTGCATTATTGGTAAAGACTTCTACCTTAACAGGAACATCCTTACTGCCATCAGCGTCATGCGTAACAGTCGTTGTACCGCTGACGATGGTTTTGGAACTGTTACTGCCCATCGAGGTTTGGTTTCCCGTATTATCGTGATAAGCCACCTGTTTTCCGTTAATCGTCACTCTATAGCCGATGGTATAGCCGCTAAAATTGTTATAGCCGCTGTAGAGAACCAGTTTATAGTTAAGAGTTGTCTGGTTATTTTCTATAGATTGAGACTTCTGCGTTACCGTAAGAATCGCGTAGTAGGTATTTTTTGTATTGGTTTTAAATGTTGCCATCTTGCGCCTCCTTACAGTTTTCCGAAGCTGAGGTGCCCGGAAATCTCATTCCACTCAAAGCCGAATCCGCCAAGATCCAGGCTCTCTTCAAATCTGCCGTTTTTGCAGTTGAAGTAGTTCCCCAGCCACCAAGATAATTTTTGTATATCTCGGTAGAGTGAAATCTGATCGCCCTCCAGTTTCAAGAAATACTTATCTCCCGCATTCTTTTGCTTTCCGATTTCCAAACCGTCTGCTGCGCTGAAATTAAACCATCCGGAAAGTTTTTCAAATTCTCCATCTGCTTTTTTCTGAAAGTCCTCAAATTCGCCTCTGAAATTGGTTGCCGTCTGCTCAATCGTAGATATATCCCTATTTAGCGTATCCACTTTTCCATCAACATCATCTTTAGTGTAATAGATATTGCTAATTTCTGAAGTAATCTTGCCGGGCATTGATTCTATTTCGGTCATTACTTCGTTGTATATGCGGTCAATCTCCTGGCGGCTGTTGCTGAGTCCTTCCGTCACATTTACTTCCAACCGCTCTAAGGTTTCAGTTGTCTGTGCAAAGTTTCCGGTAAAACTCTTCGTACTGTCACCGACACTGATGGTATTGCTCTCCGGTGCAAGCAGATCAATCTCCATCTTCTTGATGAGCATCAGGTCATTGATATTAAGGCTTTGAATTTTTACCGGTACATAAGTACCAAAAGCAAAGGGCTCTACCGTATATCCGGCTCTATAAAGATCCGCCGCCGTAAGGCTTATGGAAGTAGTTACGCCAAGCGCCGCCGCAAGGTCTTTTACACCCGCCGTTTTCAGCCGCCCCGGTTCGTTGATATCATCGTGGCTGACGATCCTTGTGATTCTGCCATAGGTGTTTATTCCTCGTTCGTCCTCAAGATAGATTTTCCCATCGTTGACGTCCGCAATAGTGATGCGTTCATCGGTTTCTACTTCATTGCCTTCTTCATCTTCTATCGTCTTTTTCGCCCCTAAAGGAATGATGACTGTGGCCAGTTCCTCACAGGTGACCGACCGCTCCACGTCAACTAGGTTAATACACTGCTCTACAGACTGATTACTAAGAAAGTTCAAGTCCTTCAAGTAGTCAATGTATGTACCATCTTCTTCATGCCGAACCCACAGGTATCCGCCCAGTTCGCTTTCGAAGAACTTACTTCGCAGAAGTTCCCAGGTGCTCATGTAGTCGATAGAAGAACGGACAATTTTTCCGGTTTCCGTATCATTTTCCACGGTGATGCTTCCTACTTTAAACTGCTTTTCTTCCGACACCTGGCTGTTGTGATAGGTAATGGTCTTAGTAAAAAGCTCCTCTACCGTCCCAAAATGTTCAAAAGGTTCCTGTACTGTGTCATTAAAAAACGCCAGCTCCCCTTCACAGGTAATGGCGTTATCCCGATACAGATTCATTTTCGGCGCATAAGGACGGCCTCGAAACAGCAGCCTATCTTCATCATAGAGGGTGATGATGGATTTCATCAGCTTAATCATGCCGTAATGAAGATTGGTCTGGGGAATGGTAAAATCCAGCGTGCCGGCTTTATTCACTTCTCTTGATAGTTTTCCTGCTGTGATATCGTAACCTTCCAGAATCGGGTGGTAGATGAGGATATCGTCTGCATAGATACTGTACATTACAAACTCCCCTCCTTATACGTGATTTTTATGTTTCCGGCTCCCGTAACCGTCAACACATTCTTTCCGGCGAAAAAAACTATGTTCAGGGTATGTTTTCCTGCTTTTACCTCAAATGACTTTCCGCCAAACACAATTTCCATCGCAGTGGACACTTCGATTATCGGTACAACCGGTTCAGATAAATTATTACATTCGATAGCAGTTGCGACCCCCGTCAAGGTCTTTTGGATGACAGTGTCCTTGATTTTGCGTTTGTAGGGATAGGCCGTTCCTGAAATAGTAATCTCTGAAAAAAGACTGTTTTCGGGCGCTTCTTCAATAAGCAGTCTGGTATCATAATAGAACTCAGGATCTGATGGTAACACCACTTTCCGTTTCTTCCCATGCAAAGTGTTTCGGATCTTTCCCATTTTTTCTTGATAGTCTTGCTCGCTTCCTGCCATAAGTGAATACATCATTTCTACTTCTCTTTCCGCATAGGTAGTAAAGCCCGAGATAGCTTCACTTTGATCCAGCACCCCATTTTTTCCGGGAATTTCCGTTTTGGTCAAATAAGGTTCTGGCGATCCCATATTCACAGAAAGCAATCTTATACCCAGACTCTCATCCTCAATGTCATCATATTTAATTCCCATCTTGATTTAAACTCCTCTCCTTGAAAGACTTTCTATTCTGGCCAATTCCTCATCCGTATACGTACTGGTGGCTCTTGCAATTTCCCGACCATCAAGATCTAATTTTGAAGTAAATACATATTGCTTTACATCAGTCTGTTTGACTCTTGTCATATCAAATAATCGCGGAGCCAAATCCGCACGCTTTCCCTCCAACGCCATAATTTGTTCAAGACCTTCCATCCCACCAATCGCTCTAAGGCGCTGCGCATCTTCTTTTGTCAATACCATCTCGCCCACATGAAGCAGCGCAGGAAAATCATCAGCCGGCACATAATCCATACCAACCTTTAACCGCGGAATCTTTGGGATATTGATTCCCTTTCCTCCAAGTGGACCCATCCAGTCCGGAAGCTTGATCTTATTCAACCCTCCGATAAAAGAGTTGAGCTTATCAATAATCCAGTTTATTGGTGATTTGAACAGCCCTTTCATCGCCTGCCATACACCGCCAAATATATTCTTGACTCCGTTCCATGCTTGTCTCCAGTTTCCTGTAAAAATGCCTTTTACAAAGTCTGTGATTCCTCCAAAAATTCTCTTTATTCCTTTAATTACATCTTCAAATCCCGGGATGATTCTTTTGAATATGTTCTTGACATGCTCCCAGGCTCCCTCCCAGTCACCTGTAAAAACATCCTTGATAAATCCGATTAGATCCTTAAAGTTTTCGATCATTAGCCCGATATAGTCTGAAATTATATCGGAGATTGTGTCCATTACCAGTTCGAAGACTGGCATTAACACTTCTTGCAGCAGCTCGATTAGTGGCGCAAGCACTTCATCCATCAGCCAGATAAACGCATCCATGAGTGGCTGCAATGCTTCACTGATAACCATCAGGATCGGCTCGATGAACGCAGATATCAATTCAATCAGAGGAGTCAGAAGCTCCGTTATGATTGGCAATACAATTTCAATCAACGTCATAAGGAGCGGCATTAAGGCTTCCCCTAAAGGAAGCAGAACCATCTCCACAGCCCTGCCCAGTGTTTCAAACATTGAGCCAAGGTCATCATATTTTATATCCTTAAGTTTTTCCAGCTCATTACCTGTGTCGTAAGAGCCTTCTTCAATCTCCGCAAGAGCAGTAACCGCATCTGCTCCAAGATCTTCCCACATAGTACCGAACAGCTCTACACCGGCCTGATTCTGCTCAAGCGGGTCTTCCATATCAGCTAAAGCCGATATAGTCTGATCAAAAGCCTCTTTCGCCGAGTCTCCGCCTTGCGCAAACTTCTTGGACATTTCTTCTGCGTCAAGACCAATTCTTCCAAATCCGCTTGCCGTGGTATCTGAACCATCCAAAACCTTATTTGAAAATTCCTTCATGGCATCGCCGACTTTGTCCAAATTAAAAGCGCCTGAATCGGCGCCTTTTTGAAAGATTTTGAACATGTCATCGGCGTCCATACCTAAACGCTCAAAATGAACGGAGTATTCAGATATGGTATCCAGTAGCTCTCCCGAGAAATCAAGGTTATTCTGCGAACCGGCCGCAATAAGGTTCATGGCTTCCTCACCACTAATTCCAAATTGCTCCATCATTGCTTTAGCAGCCTTGGTAGATTCCGGAATATCGTAGCCAAATGTGTCACGCATTGCAAAAGCTGATTCTGTCACATTTTGGAGCTGTTCATCATCCATTTCGCCCATGTTCTTGGTTACATTCGATACACCTTCTGCAATATCATTGAAATCTTCTCCATAATTATTCGCATAAATATCTTCAAATACATCTTGATATTTCTCGGCTTCTTCTTTACTTTTCCCAGTGGAGGATGCGAACTGATTTATCGCGCTATCCAGTTCTCCTGCAACAGATACGCCTTTTACACCGGCGGCAAAGAACGCTCCGCCAAAGCCCATCGCCATTGCCTGCGTACCGGACAGTCCCTTAGTTAAATCTCCGATTTTATCGCCAAATGGAATTGCTCCTGTTACAGCCTCGGAAAAGGAATCCTTTGCAGTGCTTCCTATATTTCCAAAAGCATCTTTAAAGCTTCCTTCTATCTCCGATGCAACTTGCTCACCTACATCACCAAGCTCCTTTATCTCTGATTTTGCCGCAGAAGTTTCAGCATCAACGTCAACATCTATCGACCTGTCTTTACTGATTTTGCTGACCTCTGCGCTTGCACTCCGAGTATCCGCCTCAACTTGAATATCAATATCCTGATCGGATATATTCTCCATAGCCTTTTTTGCGTCTTTACCCGCATCCTGCCAAGCGCTGGCCACGTCATCAGATGCCCTCTGCGTATGTTGTACAACTTGATCAGTGCTTTTTTTGATCTGGCCGGATTTATCTTTTTCTATCTTTACGGTCTTATCCGCTGACTCCTTTGCGGCCTTTTCTACCTTCTTGTTCGCCTGCGATAAATCCGCTTCGATTTTGCTATCATCTCCACGAATCTCATATTCGACTCTTCCCGCCTTTTCTGACATCTTGCACCTCCCTTCCTATTTTTTCGTTGCCATGCTTTCCAGTGCATGAAACAGTAAATTGAGCCCGCTTTGCCCTCCGCCTCCTCGAACCGGCAGGGCATAATAGGATTTTAGTTCCTGAATTTCTCGAACCTCTTTCCCGTTTTTCCCGTTATATGACGGTATATCCATCGCTCGAATCCGCATAACCTCTCTGATCTTTGTATTCTTAGAAAGCCCCTGAAACAATGCGATAAACTTCTTCCAAGGAAGTCTTCCCTGCAGATCTATCAAGTCCATACCATAGTCCATCATGAAAGACGCGTAGATATACTCTCCGTCATAATCAAAATCCAGAGTATTTTTTTCTTTCGCAGCTTTCGGCCGCTTTCGCGTGTTCACATATCGCTGATAAATTTCTTCAAGCAGCTCTGCTTTCGCTTGCATACTAAGCTCTTCCAGATGGCCTGAGACAACCAGCATCTTCAATGCCTGCTCTAACTTGTCCAGATCGGATAACTCTTCTTCGCGATATAGGTTTTGTATTTCCAGCACAACGTCAAAAGCCGGATTTACCTCAAATCGTTTTCCTTCCAATTTGATGATATAATCCGGCTCTTCTGTTAAGAAACCCATTTCTCTACCTCATTTTTTTCAGCATACTGCGGCGAGTTTTCCGGTTGTACGAGGACAGAATTTCCTTGCGGCTCTCCTGCGCAATCGTTCTAACTCTCGGGATGATACATTCGGTAATAAACGGAACGATGTTCTTAATAATTTCCAAGTAGTCCCATTCATAGAATGCATAAATCTTTTTTGCATCTTCAGCCCCAAAGACCAGTTCAAATATGCTCTCAACCTTTTCTCCGAGCTCCACATACAGTTCCTTAATCTCTTCGGGTTCCTTTGCAGATTCGATTGCCATCAGCCTTTTTCTTGCGTTTAGCAGATCAATATATTTCATGCTCAATCGTTCAGCCATTTTCGTGGGGTTCAGTTCCACATGAATAATTTCTTTGACTTCCCCGTTCTCATCGACTAACTCTAAATCTTCCACACATTTTTTCGTTTTCTTTGCTTGATATGCCATCTTTTTCCTCCTGAACAGGGAGAGGCTAAAACCTCCCCCATTAAATATTCTCATCCGCCGAAGGCGTTTCTTTCTGCTCTACCGGACTTTTTTCTTCTTCCGGAATAATGCTTTCAATCATCCTATGCGTTTCAAAGAGAGGCCGTTCCGATTGCCGGACGGCCATTTCCATGAATCGTCACAGTAAGTGCGTTTACCGCACCGGAGTCCCCATATGCCGGGGTGATATTCGCCAGAGTTACCGGCCAAATGATCACCTTTTCGCCCTTCTGAAGCTTCAGGTGCGTTTTTCTCGCATCACCAAGGCCATACATGACTTCATCGCCTAAGATATAGTCACAGGCCTCATCTCCCGGCTTAACATCCCCAGTCAAGGTTAAGGTCATCTGGGCGCCGGTTACTTCCGTACTTCCCCAGCCTTTATCTGCATAATATGTTGCCTGATACAGGACTTCATTTAAGGACTGCGCCATGTTCTTGGTCAGTGCGGCAATGCTTGCCCATGTCGGCGTCGTACCGTCCGGCGCAGTATTAATAAAGGCCTCCGTTTCGTAATTCATTTCCGGCGTAATCGTATTAGCCGGAAGCTCCGGATCAGCAAATCGCTGTAAATCAAATTGTTTCATTTCTTCCTCCTTTAAAAACAGATACGGCAGCTGATGATACAGGAAAAAAGATATGTCCTGTCTTCATCTCTGCCGATTTTATTTGGTTCTTTGGTTACTCTTGCATCCAGCCACGAAAAGGTCTCTCCGCCCGGATATTTTTTCAGCTTTCGCAGGTAATTGCAAATCTGCCAAAGCTGTTCCATGCCCCGTTCCTGACTTACGTCTCTACATAAAAATAAGACCGGGAATGTCACGATCTCATCTTTATTGTAATATGTAGTATCGGCAAACCCCTCTCCGATTTCCATGTAAAGACCTCCTTCGGCCGGAAGTTCATCCAGGTCTATTTTCTTTTCGAGGCTGCAGTGTTTTTCCAGTATAGTACAAAGTAGTTTTATAAACTCTATTAGTGGTATCATCTCATCCTCGCTTTCATTGCCGCCTGATACACTTTTTCCCATTCACCTCCGTGGACTTCGTAGGCATACTTCGCCCACTCCTCACGGGCAAGTGCCGCTGTAAACGTGAGCTTTTCAGGACCATAGGTTCTGTGCGCAGGGTTACCGTGCATGACATCACCGTGCCATAAATACTGCGCATATGGTGTATCCCACCTAAGGGTTATTACTCCGTCCACCGGCTTTCTGTCACTATGAGTCAGCCCGCTACCCTTCAAAGTTCCCTGGTCTTCCGGAACATACTGCCCGATATCCTCGAGAGCCTGATCAGATAGGTCTCTCAGAGCCTCTTCATTAGCCTTTCGAATAAAGGCTGCGGCCGCGAACTTGTGAAAGCTCACTTTTGCAGTTACTTTAGGCACTTTTAATCAACCCCAATTCATAATGGTGCAATTTTTCTCCGTCATATAGCGGCTCAATCACCTGCACCCGGTGTTTTTGCGTATTGAAAATAACGATGTCGTCTATGGCAAAGATTACATCCTGCGGCCGGCTGTTCTTACAGTCATAAAACAAAGTAGCCGCAAGTTGTATCTCCGCACCGTTTTTATCTCTGACGACTCTGCTCGACGGCTCCATGCGCACACGGGATAATTCTCTTTGCTCCTTTAACTCACCCGTTCCCCATCGGTCTCTTTCCTCTTTGGCATGCAAAACAGTGTGAATAAGCAGTTTTTTCGGTATCGCCCTCAAATCATACCACCTCCACGATAAAGCAGCCCCGTTGGAGCCAAAATCCGCCTTGCTCTCGGTGCATAGATGGACGTTGCCGCATTCCCGGACGCTGACGACGCTTTTGTATAGGAAAACTTTCCAAGACCGGCACTCTGTAGATCAGTACCATTATCCATATCACTTCCGCCGTTGGCGTCCAAATATTCAATCTGGGCACAAATGGCTTTTTTAAAGCGCTCTTGTACATCTAAAGGATATCCCGAAATATTTCTCTCCGATATACGATGGGAACACAATTCCTCTATAATTTCTACCGCCCTTTCAAGGAGATTTGGGAAGTCGGCTGAATCTACCGACTCCCCATGAAAGGTATCAGTGTAGTAATCTTTATCTATGTATGCCATAGGATTACCTCCTTACTATGCCTCCGGAACAAGTGTGACATCTTTCGTCACTGCAGCAGCTGCAACAGTAACTGTCTCATTTACAGTTGTATATCCCTTCTTTGTAATCTTTACCGGATAAGTGCCCGCTCTCAGATTAAACTCTGCCTCGCCCGAAGCGTTCGTAACCAGTTTTGCGCCATTAACATCCACTCGCGCTCCAGCAATGGCGTTTGGTGTTGTTGCATTATCTTCTACGGTAAAGGTAACTTTCTGTGTAGTTACCGGTGTTCCCGGTTCAAGATATGCAAAAGCGCATCCTGTTCTGTCTTCATCCATTCTGGTTGCAGGATTTGGAACAGCCCATCCCATTCTGAATACGACTCTAAGCGCAATCATATCCTGCTGTGCAAGGTTATATACAATCTCTTTTGTCGTAGGATCCTGAATAACGCCCTGATCCAGAATCTTAACCGTGACATCCTGACGAATTGCGTATACCGCCTGCTTGAAATCGCCAACAACAAGCTGCGCAATGTTCGGATAGAAAGCTCCATTTTCCGGGAAAGAGATAGGAGCCCCGTCCAGGCTGTATCTTGTTGCATCCTGCATATTTGGCTTAAAGATAGGCTGTCCGTTATCGTCTCTTAATCCTCTCAGTTTAGACTTGAAGTTCATGGCTGCAATCGCACCGGAAACACCGTATCCATCGTCTTCAACTTTAGAAAACACCCCGCCTTCGCCGAGAATTAGATCATAATAATCTTTACCGGTTGCAGGTGCAACATTGTTTCCTGCCTGTCTTGCCAGCGTAACGATGTCCATCTGCCACTCTTTTGGTCTATTGTCTCCGAAGATGATAGCTGCATCGACCTTCTGACCGATTGCTTCATGAATTCTCGGCGTAATCTCGCCCATGATATCAAACTCTGCATCATCAAGTACTGCTTCCGGAATCGGAACAATAACTGCCAGTTCTCCGGCTGTCAGATATACGTTATCCCACGCCTGTCTGGTGGTCTGTTTCATTCCGGTATCACCGTCCACCCAGTAAGCGGTAGGTAAGAAATCCAATACGCGGATCCTTGTCTGTTTACTGGTCATATTCGGCAACTTCTTCGCCATGCTCATGAATACCGAGTTCTTCGGTGTATCCTGGAAGATTGTCTGTACAACCTGCTCTCTGATAATCGCTTCTGCGTCCTGTCTGTTTGTAATATTTACTGCCATTTTCGTTTACTCCTTTCCAAATAAGCTTCTCAAAGCCTCATTCGCTTGCGTGTTCTTATCTTCTACATTCGGATTCGGCCCATTAGTCGTTGAAACAATCTGGGGAATTCTTCTATCCGACTCGAAAAGATAATCATTATCCTTTTTGACCGCATCCACGGCCTTCTGAATATCTTTCTCCTGGTTCTTACTTGCCTTTAAACTCTCAATGTCCAGCTGCGCAATTACAGCTTTCGCATTTCTTGCCTTAGATGAAGTGACCACGGAATTCAAAAGATCATTGAAATCTCTATCTGCCATTTTCTGCTGATACTCCGTATCTTTGTTTGCCAGATCAGCTTGCAACTGCGAGACTTGCCCTCTCAGCTCTGCTACATCTACACCCTCAAATCCTTTCAAGGTTGTCTGTGCCTGTTGCAACTGTGTCCTGAGATTGTCTCTGTCTGCTTTTAGCGGATTCAACTCTTTACCGTGTTCCCCCATAACATAATCGACCTGTTCCTGCGTTAGGCCTCTTGTAAGCAGTTCATCTGTTTTTAATGCCATATTTTCTCCTCTCTTCTTCTCCTTAGGTTGTTTTAGGTGTGTAACCATCCACCATAGGAGCGGACTGTTTTAGGTCTTATCCCCTGACCGATTTATAAAAGTTACATGATTCGGATAAGCCTCTTCAATGTGACTTATTCCAATTAAAAAAGAATCCACCAGGAGAATTCCTTTCTCCGACAGATCCTCTAAATATATTTCTACATGCCCGGTTTCCAGCTCACACGCAATTACATCCTCTGTCAGTTCCTCTATGGATTCGATGAGGGTTTGTGTGAGCGCAGATACTGCTGCACATATAATATCTTTCCCGGCTTCCGCATATCCTGCGTGACCGTCTACCGTAATTCCGTTTTTTGTTTTGGTTACGACAATCAAGCGCACCACCTCCTTAATTTTGGGTATAACAAAAGACCAGTGGTTTAACTGGTCTTGGGTTTGATGATTTTATTTAGTTTGTGACTTTCAATTATATTCTTCCTTTCGGAATTGTCATTGGCACGAATCCCTCATTTGTTCCATGTTCTAATGTATATTCACGGTAACGCTCATATTCTTGTTCTAATTCGTAGTCAGTCATACCATCAACAAAAATATGGATTTTCTGCCAAGGAACCTACATCCCATGTCCGCAAAATCAGTTGTTTTCTGTATTCTACCGTGTATTTTCCCATTTCTATGTCTCCATTTCATATTCTGTTGCCTTATTTTTCAATCACCTTTGTCGATCCATCTTTTAAATTAACCTCAACACTTAAAATAGTTTCTGGAAATACATTTTCTTCGACATATATTCCTCCATTCCTTAAAACAGGAGGTTCCTCTTCAAGGCTATTCTTAAACATTCCAAAATGCACAGTTAAAACGCCATTGCCTCTGCTTTCTACTAAAGTCAATTTCTCTATATTATTAGTCAGAAACTCTCGTCCATACTTTTCAATCAGTATCTGGCCAGCTATATCTCTTCCTTTTTCCCTGCTTATCATTCTTTTTTACTCCTATTGATTCATTGAACCAATCCTGTTCGCTTGCTGTAAAGGTGATAATGTTCGCTTGTAAATCTATTATATCACTTTCTTTCTGCCAAGTAAATAATTCTAATGTTCTCCTATCCGGATCTGATGCTTGTAAATTTCTAATTGTAGGATGTGAATGTGAAGTCCATTCATATTGATTTTCCTCAATTATTTTCCAAGCTTCATGTGGTATATGCCACGAAGTAGAAGTTCCATGCACTATAATTTTAGTATTGGATCCGGTGAATATTGCAAACTCATGTCCTGTTGCCGCTGTAAGAGCCGCTAAATCCTTGGTCTTAACCTGCTTCTTTCTTACTTCTGCCCAGTCCCCCTTGTTTGGTATCTTATCTAAAATCTTCTGTTGTTCACTGCGTAATGTAACTTTTCCATCTTTTAACAGCCCTAAGTATTCTCGATACTGATTTTGTTCAGATCCGATTCTAATACTATTTCTATTTGTCACGCTTGCTCTTGTACTAATATCTTTATCAAACCCAACAACTTCTTCACGGTCCTTTCTCCTGTGGAGATTACCATTGCCGTCTACATAGTTTTTTAACTTTGCTTCTTTTGCTTTCAGCTTAACGGCAGCCTCTTCAAAAGCGTCTTTATCTCCTATCTCATCATAAAGCATACACTCTCGTTTCTGTTTTCGCACATCTCTTTCTAAAGCTCTTTGAACCTGTGTCTCTTTATAAAGCTTATCATTTGCATCGTAATCTTCTGTAGGAAAGTGTCTCTGGATATGTACACCGGGAATAAACGGTCGCTTATGGTGCCCGCAGTTTATTCCCAGTATTCCGTCCGGCTCTCCGAAACTTGATGAGCTCCAAGGGTAGACTTTTATCTTCTTTCCATTCAGGTCTTCGATTTCTCCCCCAGAATCATCCAAGGAAAATATTTTTCCCTGATCCTTGGCGCATTTTGGTCTGGCGCCTGAGTGAGAATCAATAGCAATGTATTTTACACCAGCATCTTTACAGCGTGCTGTTTGCACCTCCTCTGCCGTCTGCCTTGCTGTGTTTCTCATGTTCATATTCACATAGGCTTCAGGAGTCCACTCACGCCCTGCTTTATCTACAAAAGCGGGAATCCCTCTTGCATTAAATTCCTTTATGCATTCCCTCACTGCTTGTTGCCTTGATTCAATACCTATCGTTGTAGCAGTGGCATGTTTTCCCAGAATATCAAGAAACGTCTGTTTGTTTGCAATTTCTCCGGCTTTTCCTGCAATCTGTGTAATAAGCCTCTGGTATTCATCTCTGGCTTTATAGAGCATGACGGTGTTGCATTTGTTCAAGCTATCTTTTGCTTGTTTATTCAGCGCCTCCATAGCCTGCAACACGTTTCTACTTTTTGTTGCATCCACCGTCTTTTCAGCAAGACCTTCGGCTGCCAGTGTTTTCAGTCCCGGGTCTATCGCTTTGATCGCTTCCTTCGATGCCTCTTCAAGCATTCTTTCCGCTGCAGTCTGACTCATTCCGGACATTTGAGCTATAAGTTTGATGTTTTCCTTATTCAGCTTGCCAATTTCAGCCAGTTTTCTCAGCAACCATTTATCTGTATCAATAGGCTGCTGCCAATCAGATAGATGTTTTGCAATATTTTGCATCAAAATTGTTTCCAGGTCCATGTATATACCATCAACCCTCTCCGCCGCTTTCTGGTTCTCCAGGAGGTTCATTTATCCCGCCTTCCTTTCCGTCTCCATCTGTCCAATCAATGTCTTGCCCAGTAATTCTTCCTTCTTCCATAATTCGTTTCAGTTCTTCTTTTGCTTCTTCTTCTGTGCATTTGTCAATTTCCATGATTGCAGAAAGCTTCGATCGGAGTCCCGCACCTGTGAGTTTCGTATTCTTGTCAATAATCGCATCAATGTCTCTTACAATCGAGTCATCCCAAGTGAAGGATAATGTATAATCACCCATCGGTGCCAACTCATAAACCGAAGCATAAAAATCAATACCGTAGACCATATCTTCCAAAGCTTTCTGTAAAGCCGCTTGTGCATCGGATACTGTTTGGTATGAACGCTGCTTGCTGGTCTTTATTTCTTCTGCAGTTTTATCTACATTATTCGGATCCGAAAGCGTGCCGTAAGCAAGTCCGCAATTAAATTCAATCAATCGCAACTGATTATTCATGCCGTTATAGTAAGACTGGTCACGTATTTCAGGAGAAAAAACATCCAGTAACGGCTTGTCTGCAGCACCTACGTTATATTCAAATTCTCTATATAATCTTTCTTTCCCCTCGGGATATTCGTACTGCTGGGTCTGTGGATTTAATTTGAGCAGGCTCTGTGCAATGTGCACAGCGGTTTCTTTCGATTCATACTCCCAGTTAATCTGAGAATAACGTTTATCTGCCTCTTTTATCAGCTCTACCGCCCGAGAAAATACAGACACCCCCAAAGGACTATCCGAGTCCGCAGCATTAGCAAGTGGCACTTTGAAATATCCGAAAGGTAACTTGTCTACATTGGTGAAAGAAACCTCTGGCACCAACTCCGCCCATCTATCCACCATATTGATATTTATTTCGCTGCCTAAAGAAAAATCATTGGTACTCAAGAATACCCTGTTCTTTATCGTGAGGATATCTTTTTTTAATTCATGAAGTTCTATTCGGGAATAGATCTTGTTTCCTTTCCGGAATTGTTCCAAAAATGCGCAGTACGAAATATTTCCAGAACTATCAAAAGCTATCGGAAAGAAACAGTCTGCTTGTATGGTTTGCACATTGACGCCTGTAGCAGTCGGATAAGGTTTAAAAATCAGTCCGCCTTTTGCGCAGCCATATTCAACAGGAATCCTAATTCTATCAATAATCTTTTGATATTCGCTATTGATAAACTCTGCTCGACGGCTACCTTTACATTCTGTCTTCAGCTCCAGAGTTACGAGCCTCGCCACCTCCCCTGCAATCGCCACCGGAAGACCTATTGGCCTAACATGATCACCTCGCCACGGTGGTCTATTTTCATACATTCTTGCCCACAGTTCAATTCGCCTTGCCATCTCAGAAGACAAGCAAAAATCTATTGAAGTTTCAGAGTCTTCCCGTAAAACTTTCTGTATCATCATTAGCATTTTAGAATATCGCATACTTTCACCTCTATCCGTACTTTATAAGGCGGCTGATATACCGCTCAAATGTATATTCAAAACTATCTAAGCTGTCAATATCACTTGTCCCATCGTCTAATCTCTCATTTTTTACCAGGTTTTTCGGATTCCACACCGCTGTGCACAGTGCGTTGACAAGGCTGTTACATTCGTTTTTCACATAATAAAAACGCCCTTGTGCCATAAGAATGGCTGTAGCGTCAATTCTATCGTTTATCATTGTTTTCAAAGCATTATCCACTCGTACCCATCCAAGCCCATGCTTGCGCAAACTACTTCTTATCCCCGCTATTAACGTCTGTGCTTCGTTATCTGCATATACGATGTTAATAAATCCGTATCTGCTGATTATCTTTTGCACAAAATTGCAGAACCGTTTTCCCAGTTCCTCCGGATCTATCTCTTCCTTGCTACAATCAATCCATTCCGAAGCAAGAGCAACAACTTTATTGTAACCTCTGGTTATGGCCGTAGCCGTGAATGAGTGACCAGATCCGTTACCGCCAAAGTCGATGCCTAAAATAATTTCCGCAATATCGCTTGGCTTATCCTCAATCCGAAAAGCGAATAACTTTGCATTGGTATCATCAGCAAACCTGCGGTAAATAAGACCGTTAGCAACAACCCTTTGCCCTTTGATATCTCGAAGATACCATATGCTGTTTTTATCATATCGACTTTCAATCTCATGCAGTCTCTCTTTGGTGATATTGATGTTATCGTATATGGTACAGTGCATGTAATTATATCCACCCGGAAACTCTCCTGCGTCTTCCTGTTGCTTATATCGGTCTATGTATTCCGAGTAAATCTCTGCCTTTGGATTATCCGGGTTTAAATCCCAGAACACTTTTAATCGCTTCGCCGCCAGCTGACGGTTGAAGGCTTCCTTGATCGTCTTATCGTGGTGCAGGTTTATTTCCGTTGCTATCCACATGCCGTAGGAGTTGCCTCGAATTTTTTTATAGCTATCTTCCTTTGCGCCCCCGGCAAAGATGATAATCTTTTGCTCACCTTTGGTATCCGGCCCTTTAATAAATAATGCCTCATTGTCTTTATACTTCCCCCAGTGACACTGTCCTCTGAAAATCCATTCTAAACCAAATCCATTTGCATCTCCGATATTCATTTTCGCATTAGCCATCGTTGAACCAGTGGCCAAATGAATTCTATCCGGTGTTGTTTTTAGTTCATGAGCAAAAGCAAATACATTATCCACGGTTTTTCCGGCTCTTACTGCGCCCTCCGCCACGTTATATGCAGCCCCTTCGCATTTCTTAATGTACGCCTTGTGCTTGTCAGAGAAGTTGAAAGATATCGTCTTTTTTCTGCGAACATTACTTGCCATATATTTCGTCCTCTATTTCCGATAGGTCCTCTATTTCTTGCCCCGCTCCTGTAATTTTCCCTGTCTCTGCTTTCAGTTTCTCAATCCTCGCTCGCTGCTCTTCTGTAGCCAGGTCCCAGTTCTTGTGAAGCAAATCATCGTACCGGTTAATCATGCCCTCTAAAGTCTTCTGCGCCCGGGCCTGTGCTTGCAGAAAACTTGCCTGCTTATCCCAAGCCTGCTGCACTTCCCAGCGCTCACCTACGATATTGCCATTTTTACGCTCAATCTTCTCAACCGTCTTATCTTCCTTGTCTTCCACATACATAATCTTCTGCGCCCGGATAATGGCTGCATAAGCAATCTGTATCTGATCCCAGAGAACATCCAGCGGGTCTTCCGGCATTTCCGTTATAATAGAAACGGTCTCCTCCGGAAGATACTTCCGAAAGAAACCGAATTTCTCTGCGTTATTATTTCGTAGCGGTGCGCCATTTCCTACGGCGTTTTTGTTGCCTGGCTGACCGCCCTGTTTTTTGGTAACGTTACCTTTTGCTTTATTGGTAACGTTACTATTCCATTTGTCCTGGTTTTTCCATTTACGGACTTGCGACTCAGATACTTCCAAGTCTGCCGCAATATCTTTTAGTTTTCTTTTTCTGTCCGAATCAAGCCAAAGCCGATAAGCCAAGTCTCGCTTCGGGCTTCTCTGTCTTGGCAAATCGCCTCACCTCTCAGTCGTTTGTTTTGTGTAATAAAGTACCCCGACCACACGGCCCGGGGTAAAGATCTTTTATTATCGTTTTATGTACTTTATAAGTTGAACTAAATAATCAGGATCATTCTCTTTTTTCTCTGCCTTAGTTAAAGTTCTATTTCCTATGCTACGAAAACCATGCGACATGTAAAAATCTATTAAAAACTTCTTATCTTCGCATTCCACATAGGTCATTTTTCCACTAAGCATAATTTGAATTTGTGCAATCTTATCACAGGCAAGTTTCAGTAGTTCATCACCTGTAATCAGTTTATTATAGCCCTCCAAAAAAATCTTTCCTAATTGTGCGATTAGCGGAATAGCCATATGATAGGCCTTCATATCCTCATTACGCTCTGCATATTTATCTATTTTCCGCCTTAATGCTTTAGAATCAATCACCCTATCAGATATGGAAAGATATTTATTCGCCAGTGTAAAATACCCCACTAAAACCGGAGTATCTTGGTATGAAGTAAATACTAAGTAGGTTGCCGCAATCCCTTGTTCTGCAAAAGTAACAGCTTTCTGTCTCAAGAACATCTCAACATCTTGATTCTGTGGACATGAAAAAGCAGAGACGAAACCGTTGATTGATTCAACAACCCTCTCTGCTATTTTCTTTTCTTCTTCTGTTGTCAATTGTGAGACTTCATCTCTAATTTTTAATACATCGGCTAAATTAACTATGTTATATCCTGTCACCTTTTTGCTCCAAAAATTGTTTTAATTTTTTCTGAATCTAAATTTTCAACTTTCCTCGAGAAGACAACTTCTTTTTCCTTACTCGCTTTCGAAGTCTCCATAGCATCCACTAAAGCACGACAAAACTTTTTATCTTTAACTTTAATGTTATTGAAAAGACTATTCGTTGACACTTTAATCACACTCCTTAACTATAAAGCATCGTTTATTGTTTTATTATTATAGCAAATAATCCGGAAAATGTGAAGCCACTATATGTTGGGGATTATGTTAAAACTTTACACTTAAATTGCGTTTCAGAATTCTCCCAACAACAAAAGCACCACCAACCGGCAGTGCTTTTGCTCGACCATTATTCAATAAAAGGAGATGCACACATGTACAAGGGATGTTGTTTTCCCTTTGTCCAAATTTGTATATTACCATAATAGCACGATATTTTGTCCCGTGAGTACCCCTCCTTAAAGTTTTTTTGATAAAAGATAATAAAATTTTCTCCGCTTTTGATAGAACTTATTCTTCCCGCACGGAAGCCCTTTCATCATCTTGAGATAGTTAAAGGTATATCCTTCATTGGTCACCGCCAGGAGTATGTACTGGTAAATATCCGGTGCTGCTTCGATGGCAGTCTGTTCGATCAGCTCTATCCTACTTGCAATCAGCGCATTTCTGACTGCGGAATTTTCTGTAGGTTTCCCTACGGTCGTTCCTTTACCAGCTCCTACCTCGACATTGGAAAGCATCCGATTCTCCCTGATCTCCTTTACCCACTCGTTATACTGCAGACAGAAATAGTACAGTTCCTTAAACCGATACTTGCTTATGTTGTACTTCTCCTTGTTGAGAGGTCTGACATTCATCCGCATCACCTACTTCTTCAGATAGCACGTTTTAAACGCAATCCCAAGCCGCTCACATCGTCTCTTGGCATATGCCTGGCTGTTGCGTTCCTGGCGCTCTGTTTTGAAAAACGGGCAGCTATTTGTGCCGCAATGCTCGTCCTGTTTCTTTAATGCGGCGCATCCTTTTCTCGTTGATAATATGCAATCGTTAGTCATGCTCAACCTCCTTATACGGTTCCGGCATCGGCATCCATTCAATCACATTATAAAATGCTCCACCGTCCCACCACATACCTTCTCCTGCATATGTCATAACTGTTGACTTCTCGGCTCCCACTATCGTAACTATGTACTCTTCGAAGCCATCAAAATCTTCTAAGTCAGCAGGCTCCGGAGGAAGGCGTTCTGAGGTTAATATCCATCCAGTCAACAGTTTGCCGTCCATAATCTCTTCTGGCTCAAGTCCGGTATTCTCATACGCAGCCAATCGCTGTATCAGTTCTTCCTTTTTCGCCTGCGACCAGTATCCGGTCTTGATACCGTTTACTCTTTCGTGGGTTAATCTGTTCATGGTTTATACCTCCGTCTAATCTTGCACAGTGGAGTCCATCTCCCATTCCAGTAGATTCTGTCATAAATCAGTAGTCTGGCCGCAGCGTGGCTCCATTTTCCAAATCTTACATTCTTCTTCCATATGATATATAGCCCTTTCAATGTCATAGGCTGTAGGCTGTGTGTCGATAACCGCTATCACTCCGTCAAGATAAAGCGCATCAGATAAACTTTCTGCTTTTTCCTTTTGTTCTTCAAACCTACTTATCAATGCTTGCTTATCAATCAAATTGCTCATTCCTTACCGCCTTTCTCTATGTCCTCGATTTGTGTCAGTCGGTCTTCTATGTAACCGAAAAACGCTTTTAGTGTATGGTCATTACTGGCTCCTGCTCCTTCTGCAAGTTTTATGACATACCTACAAACCAGTTCTGCTATCATTTCCCCTACATCTTTCGGATCTCCTTTAGCGTCAACTCCAAACTCTTCACCGTAGCCCCTGGCGCATACATACGCTTTTACTTCTTTTTCCATGTTTTTCATCTTCTCACTTTCGTTTTTAATTTCGTCATTTTTGTTCTAATGACGAAATTGAGCTTGCTCCTTATACGACATACTTCCTGTGGGAATATTCCAGTTCTTTTTCGTTCAAGTCTAAATAGATCTGAGTTGTGCTGATGTTGTTGTGCCCAAGCATCTTAGATACCTGTTCGATCGGCATACCTCGACGCAGCGCCATCGTTGCGCAAGTTCTTCTGAATCTATGCGGATGTACTTCTTTCACTTCTGCTCGTTTCCCTATTTTTCTAACGATTGACTCTATTGTGCTTTTATCTGTATGATCTAATCCATCTATAAGTTTGGGATCTTTGTACCATGTTGGCATTCCTTTGCGCGTGATTCCGCAATGCAGCATTTTGTCAATTCCTTTTGGAAATAAGTACGGATTATCATCTTTTCTTTCAGCTAAATACAACTCGATTGCCATCACCGCTTTTGCGTTTAGATATACCATTCTGTCCTTGTTGCCTTTTCCATGCACGATTACTTTATCTCGGTCGATTTCTTCGATTTTGATATTTACTAATTCAGTAACACGACATCCGGTAGATAATAAGATTTCGACTATTGCCGTTTCTCGATATGCTCTGCATGCGAGTCGGATTTTTTCAATATCCATTTCGGAAAATGCCGGCTTCTGTTTTTTGGGTTCTTTCATTTTTTCGATTTTTAGTGTTGGATTTTTTGTTATATACTCATCGTCCCTCAGCCATTTATAGAACGTGCTCATTGCACGCAGTTCGTTGTTTAAGGTTACTTTCGATAATCCGTCTCTTGTTTCTCGGATTGCCAGATAAAGCCGAATATCGTCTGTAGTTACCTCCAGGCAAGATTTTTGCATATGTCTGAATATAAACCGTAATGTTTTGGTGTAGAATTCAATCGTCCTGTCCGTTCTGCCGCTTACACGCTTTACGATGGCAAATTTACGTATCATATTTTCGTTTATATCACCCTCGTAGATAGTCAGATCTGTCGCTTCCTTTTCGATTTTATAGTCTTTTAAGGTGATAATAATCGTGTTTCGGATTTCATCTATCTGTTCACTGGAGTACCCTCTACAAATGAGTGAGTTTATAATTCTATCCGTTGCTTCAGTTCTCATCTTTTCCCTCTCTCCTTAAACCTGCCCCATTGCATGATTAGCGCCGGTGTTTCCCATCTCTCCCAGGTTGTCATCCTTAGCGTGTCCCTTCGGTATACCACCGCCGGAACCCCTGCAAGAGCAAGCTGCAGATATGCCATATGTACGCAGCGGCTGTCTATGTCCGAACATTCCACAAAGAGATTTCTTCCGATGTTGAATCTCTCCCGATTATACAGTACATCAAGCGCTGCCATGATCATGCCGGCACTGCCGCAAGATGGTTCGTTTATGGTTAGAATTTTATCCTCATCCATGCAGCGCCTCACAATCTGCACATCTATGCTAAGCTCCGCACTCATTTTAGAGATGTTATACGGTGTAAAAAATTGACCGGCATGTTTATTGCTCGTTTCTGACCGCATGTACAATTCTCCCAGGTAATCACCGAACCCAACATGAGGATTAATCATATTCGATAACAGATCATAGATTTGTGAAAACACCTCGATGATCAGGCGCTGACTTTGCTTATCGTGCTTGTGCATAATCTGCAGATATCGTCCCTCTCGCTTCTCGGCTTGTCTCTCATCGAAACGATTTGATATTGCTATTGCACCGCACTCGAACACATCTGAAAGCAATTCGTGTGCGCCAATTTTGTATATGCCTTTTTCAAGAGTTTTGATTATGTCATTGATTGTCGAAACCTTTACTGGTTCATAACTCTCGTATTCATCATTTGTGACTCTCGCTAAGTTGATAGGGTTACGTACATCCGTTATCCACGCAACTTCTTGTCTTTCCATAGCTCCTTCTCCTCACACACAATCCTCTTCCTCTTCTCAAACGCATACTCTGCCTCTCTCTTCGCCCCTGGGCTGTCCTGCCAGTTGTTCAAGAGATAAACCTTATCGCAGGTATCGATCATGGCGAAACAGATATGCATATAGCCCTCGTAGTCTAACCCTTCCGGAAGAACTGTCGGGTTAAGCACGGTGTATCCTTCCTGTCTCAGGTAGTTTTCTGCCTCCGCAAAATGGTGCAGCATTCTTTCTCTTGGTAGTCCGGTAATCTTGCCGGCTATGTAGATTTTCATGTTGTCTTGTTTACCTCTTTACTTTCAGCTGATTTTTCGGAAAAAATCAGCAAATTCTTCAACGATTTCCCATCTGTCAATGTACTTGTCATATTTTGAATGACCAGTGCCAATACAAAGCTGTGTGTTGCCTGACAACAGGTGTGAAGGAATGATGTATATTTTTTCGATTTCTTCATCATCAGACAGGCAAACCGCAATGTATATGTCACAAGTCTGCTGCGGCTTGGCAAGTCTGAATGAAAATACATCACTTCCACGAACTTTTGACCGTTTTGCAGCTTTGACATCAACCTTCACGCACCCATCAACCAAAATGTCATACGGGTGTCTTGTTCCTGTCATTTCACAGCTGAACTGCTTTGAAGTCAGTATTTCTTGCACCTTATTTTCAAATTCGCACCCAAAACTTGTATCGCTGCACTTCATTTCAAGACCTAACCTGACAGCCCACTTAAATGACCCTCCAGTCTTTGTGATTCTGTTTGTTAGCCCTGAGTTTCCATAAAAGTCATTGATTTCTTTGTGTGTTGGCATTCTTTCAATTCCGTAATGGTTCATCACTTCAAGGATTCCTTCAACCATTTCGCTATCTGTCCAGTATTTTCTGACTGTCATTTCTTCACCACCTATTAAAAGGGTACTTCATCTGAAACTGCCTGAAATTCATTGTATGGATTTTCTTCCTGACGCCATCCCTGATCTGCAGAATGTCCTGACTGCTTGTCTGCCCATTCCAAAAATTCAACCCTGTCCGCTACAACATCGGTTGTGTAAACAGTGACGCCATCTTTATTCTGATAGCTTCCGGTCTGTAGTCTTCCCTGAATACCGACCAGTCTGCCTTTTGCCAGATACTTCTCGCAGTTCTCTGCTTGTTTGCCGAAAACGGTAACACGCGGAAAGTCGGTCTGCTTATCGCCGCCGGCTCTTACCGGTCTGTCAATGGCAACGGTAAAGGTTGCTACTGCCATCTGGCTGCTTGATGTATATCTAACCTCTGGGTCCTTGGTCAATCTGCCAATAAGTACTACGCTGTTCATTTTCTCCTCATCCTCTTCTTTCTCGTCTCTGAATATTCTATTTGCTGAAGGCTGCGCCCTTGCCTGCGCTTTGCGCCATAGGCTTCGATTTCAGCTCTAAACGCTATATATTTTTCGCAATATGCGTGACAAGAACTGTTTCTGCTCTCGCATTCTTTACACGGTGATGTCCTGACCATTGCTATACTCCCTATAAAGCTCTACCCACTGCGCAAGGGTCATGGTGACGAGCCATTCGCAGTGATTCTTTCTGTGCATGACTACCGGTATTTCACCGTCTCGGGCATCGGATTTCGACTGCGCCAACGCATCATAGATATTCAGCCGCTCTACACGCTTGCATTCGATGTGTACGCCTGGAAGTCCAACAACATCCGCATCGCCGTTAGTCCCGCAATACTGCTGTCCACGCCTGCTTTCATAGCCATATTCCTTTAGTTTTCTGGCCAGTTCTCGTTCGCCCTTTGCGCCTTTCTCTCTCGAATTTATAGCCATTTTCCATCACCGCCATATTCCACTTTTCTGATTACGGATTTCCGGTTGTTACATTCAGACGCAGGTTGCTCTAAGATTTTAGATACAATGACGATTTCTTTGGAAGCTCTGCATTCAACCTCCACAAGATCACCAATCTTAACCTCATCCTCAAGATGTTCCGGCAATTGCCATAGGTAGTCCTTTTGCGGTTCATGCCTGCTAATTCCGTGATGACCAACAATCAGCTTCTTTCTTGGGTTAATTCTTCTCATCTGACGCTGAATTTTTCGTTCTTTTTCCTTTGCCACAGATTTGTCTAAATAGAGCAAGTATTTTAGCTGTTCGAGCATAATCTCTACGTCCGCCACTTCTTCGGCGAGAATACAGGCGAATGCTTCAGCCGTCTCAACGTTGTATTCATTTACGCACCATTTTCTGTATTTATTTACAGCCTGTATCAACTCTGCACATTCCTCTACAGTCTGCATGAGTTGTTCCTCAGCTCCGTAATTTTCTGCAATCGTTTTTAATCTTGTATCCATCTCGAAAACTCCTTTCGGTCTTTAATGTCGTGATAAATTTCCATAATTTCGTCCTTTAGCGGTAGAAATCGTTCTGCGAGGTTTGGTGTTTCATGCAGTGGGCAATAGATAGCCCCTTTTGCCCTGAGGATAGCAAACTTACCGTCTGCTATTCCGTAAATCAGCCCACACTGCACCATGCTCTCTATGGCGTAAATATCGGTATAGTTGACAAGCAGTGTGCCGATGGGCGTTTCTTTCTTGAATTTCAAAATACTTATCATGCCTAAACCTCCAGTTTTCTCATACGGTAGTCTTTTCCGTCCATACGGATGCCGTCACACATTTCAATAATCCGAGAAAATGTTGCCTCGCCAATATTTCTACGCATTGCGCTTAACGGTTCGTTCGTTGTGATAATTACTGGACCATAATTCTCATATCTGCCGTTGATGACCCTATAGAGCACCGAATTGCTCCACGAGCTCTGCTTCTCTTTTCCAAGATCATCAATCACCAAAAGCGGTACGGAGATCATCTCTCTGGCAATGTCCTCATCGGTACCGAACCGGCTCTTAATATCCTCCAGCAGCTCTATGAAGCTGCCAAACTTGACCGGAATGCCAAAGCGCTCAATGATGTAGTTGGCTACAGCCGCAGCCAGGTGTGTTTTGCCTGTACCGGGGTTTCCCATAAGCAAGAGCCCCTCTCCCTTGTTAAACTGAAAAGATTCCGCAAATGTCTTGGCTGTCTCATACGCCGCCGGAAACATGCCCGGCTCAAAAGACGCAAAAGTTCGTTTACAAAATCTTCTGCCTAAGCAGCTTTCTTCTGTCAGGTTCCTCGCTCTTCTCTCCCAGTAACAGAGCTCTTGTTCTACCTGCTCGATGTTGTCCGCCAGGCAGAAGAACCGGCTCCTGTTGTCTGCGTTAAGCTTTGAAAAATCCCCCATATTCGTCAGATTTTCCTCCAGCAGCCTTTTCTTGTTCTGCAGGTCTTGTATTTTTTCCAGCGTGGTCATTTTTCTCCTTTCTGCTCCATGCACGTATGGTGGCAAGGTGGTTCTTATAGCTCTTTCCTGTGCTTGCCATGTACTCAGATAATCGCTCTATACGACTCTGCCAATCCTCCGGAAACTCTTTCGTCAGCTTTTCCATATCCTCCGCCGAAAGTTTGACATTTTCGTATTCGCCATATATATATTTATTATTCTTTACATTCTTTACATTCTTAAGATGTGGTTGCTTGTTGGTTATCTGTTGGTTGCTTGTTGGTTGCTTGTTGGTTATCTGTTGGTTGCTTGTTGGTTGGTTGTCAACGTCGTCAAGTTGATACAACTCCCATTTTTCAACAGTTGCAATGGTAAATCTGTTGGTTGATTTTAGTGTTATTTCTCCAGTGCTTTCCAGCTTTTTCAATGCAGTTCTTATCTGTTGCTCAGAAAATCCTAAAATATCAGCCATCTTCTTTCTGCCAATAACGGCTTGACCCGGTTTAAGTTCATACCCTAAATAGCTTGAAGACTTAAAAGCTGCTGTGATTAGAATGTGCAAAAAAACATCTTTAGTAACAGAATCAGAATACCAACCCCAATCAGTGAATTTTCTATGGATTTTCACGAATCCATTAAGGTTTGCCACGTACCGCACCCCATTTCTGTTTTAATTCTTCCAGTTCATTAGGAGTCAGGGTTTCAATTCCCATCTCTCTGCAGTCTTCTACTACGGCATCTATCAGCCTCGACATTTCTTTTGTGGTATATGTAGATGACCCGTAATAGCAGAGGATATTATGATAGCCTTTCGTATTCTTACACTCGCCCATATCCTCACATAGCCAGCCAAGGCCCTGATTCTCCCAAATTACACACCAACGCAAAATTGCGTCTTCTCTGATTGGTACAATCTGATAAACACCAAAGTCTTTGATATATTTCTGGTATACTCGTTCCTTGCTTAGCGGCGGTGTTACCGCACTCCCAAGTTTGCCAAGCAGGGTCCACAGATAGGCATTAGCATCTAAGGACCTCTTCTTCTTTTTCAGGCTGATAGAGACCTCGTAGTCCTTCTTTGGGTCAATCGTACCCAAATCGGTCAAAAGGCTGTGCACGGCGTTAAAATCGCCCTTATTGACAGGGATAACCAGGTTGTTCTGCTTGTACAGCAATTCGATTCTCGGTTGACCTACAAGCCTCATAAGTAGTTCCTTCCTATTAAGCCCATAAACTCGTCTCGGGTGTGTGTTTTCTCGTATTCCGCCTGGCAAATTTTCCGCAGTGCCCGGTCAGTTTGGCTATCGTTATGCGGTGTCTTATATGGGCTGTCCGCCACATGCAAGTACCAGCTAAGCCATACCCACAGACCATGCTGATCACTGATCTCCCGGTTAGCGGTACCGAAGAAAATATGATGTTTATGTAGTCCTTCGGTATTGCCAGTAACAAAACACTCTTTCTTATCCTGCAAAATAGATTTCATTACTACTTCCCTTGTTCTTTTTTGCGTTTTTCCAAGATGTTTTTACAGTGTTCAAATTGTTTCAGTGTGAGCTTTTCGAAGTTATCCACTTCATAATATTTGAAGAGCTCATCGAGGTTCGCACTTACTTCCAGGGCAAGGTTCAGCAGGTAATCAGCTCCGCCAGCCGTGATCCTGTCTTCCGGTTTCATATCCGCCAGTTCCTCGCTGGTCTTTTTCGGAGATTCCTTCACCTTGTCATAGGATTTCTGCGTGGCTACATTGGATATCTTTCCGTCATTGTACTTGGTGTTGTCATTCCCCCAGTAAACATCGGCGCCCATGCCAAGTCCTTTACAAGCTACGGAGATGGCATCAGTAAGCGCCATTTTATAGCACTCGTCGTTAACATAAAGTCCGCTCTTTTCGGCAGCAACAAGCATGCTGCCGCCGATACCCTGAATAGGCTTGGACCACTCCTCACCCCTTTTCACGAAAAGGTTGATCTTGACATTTGCAGTAATCTCATCTTTTGCCATTGCAGTCTCAACCCATTTGTCTGCAATTTCGTAATACCAGCCAAAGCCTATGGGTCCGAAAACCTCTGTGAGTTTCTTTATTCGCCACATAGGGTTAATATCGGTCATTCCCTTTAGTCTGCCGCCGCCGATTCTCTTCTTCGCCTCTTCGGGTACATTTCGCACCTGCTCATATATTTCTAAATTCTCCATTTACTCCTCCATGTTCAGATATTCCGTCAGGCCGTCTTTTACCGCCTCTATCTCAATCTTTCTATACTCGGCAAGCAAAGTTATCATTGCGCCGATATCCTCGATGCAGGCCTCACACAGAGCCTTATCCGGAGCAACAGGCTCGCCGCACATCACGCACTCCCCCGGTTCCTGATACACCTCGTGGTTACAATCCGGGCAATGATAAGTCACAATCGTCTCATGGCCGCCTACATCTGCATCAGGAATTTCATAGGTTTTCTTCTCATACGGCGATACCGCCTGTTTGCAGTACTTGCACCACATCATCATTCCTCTGCCCTCACGAACTCACCATTTTTTAAGGTGTAAAACACGTCCGGTTCTATGATTTCCCCGTCAACCTTACAAGCTTTAACAGTGGCAAGGTGCCAATTGAGATTATTATCCTGCTCCCATTCAGCAAGTACGAGATAGCAACCTAATGCGCCCTTTGCTCTACTCTGAATGCCGGTTGCAATTGCGAAAGACTCCTTGCCAGATACCGTAGCAGCGCTCTGGTTGCCTGTATTGGTAGCAGCGCTCCGGTCGCCTGTATTGGTA
>OHCN01000188.1_pt1 | contig 40035 bp, 30 predicted proteins | sample 1566761 | NCBI WGS metagenome assembly OHCN01 (sample SAMEA3879568, study PRJEB24766) | human gut metagenome | biome: human-associated habitat; feature: feces | place: USA | collected 1985/1987 | reverse complement strand
GCACAAAGCGCACCCCATCGGGGTGGCGGCCATCGTGACCGCGCCGCTCTCGTCCATCGCCATGGCGTTGATCGTAAAATCGCGGCGGGCCAGATCGTCCGCGAGACTGCGCACAAAGCGCACCCCATCGGGGTGGCGGCCATCGTGATATGCGCCGTCAAGCCGGTAGGTCGTGACCTCGGCGCTGACGCCGTCCAGAAGGACGGTCACGGTGCCGTGCCGGATGCCGGTGGGGACGCAGTGCGGAAACAGGCGCAGCACGTCCTCCGGCAGCGCCTGCGAGGCGATGTCCCAGTCGTGGATGGGCCGGTCCAGCAGCGTGTCGCGCACGCAGCCGCCGACGTACCGGGCCTCAAACCCGGCGTCCTCCAGTGTTTTGATGATCGCATCCGGCCTCATAGCGTGTCCTCCCGGCAAAAATCCGAAATTCTTCTTGTTTTATTGCCGTCTTCCGTATATAATATAATGCTGTCAGTTTTCATTATACGCGCCCTCCCGCGCGTGCGCAATCCAAATTTTTCGGAGGAACCTTGCATGGAATATCCTTCCTGCCAACATATCGAGCAATATCTGGTCCCCGGCAAGCGCTGCCATCTGGTGGGCATCGGCGGCGTGTCGATGCGGCCGCTGGGGCTTGTCCTGCGGCGCATGGGGATGGAGATCTCCGGCTCCGACATGAACGCGTCCGTTTCGACGGACGAGCTGATCGCCAAGGGCATTCAGGTCTCCATTGGTCACCGGGCCGAGAATATCGAGGGGGCCGACTGCCTCATCCGCACGGCTGCCGCGCACAACGACAACCCCGAGATCGCCGCTGCCCGCGCCAGGGGCGTCCCCATTTTCGAGCGGGCGCAGGCCTGGGGCTATATCATGCGGGCCTACAAAAACGCCATCTGCGTTTCCGGCACGCACGGCAAGACCACGACGACCTCAATGCTGACGCACATTTTCATGCAGGCCAACCGCGATCCCACGATCATGATCGGCGGCTTCCTGCCGCTGCTCGGCGCGGGGCACCGCGTCGGCAAGGGCGACACGATCATTCTCGAAAGCTGCGAATACTGCAATTCGTTCCTGAACTTCTTCCCGACCGCTGCGGTCATTCTCGACGTGGACGCCGATCATCTGGACTTTTTCAAGGATCTTCAGGACGTGGAGCGGTCGTTCCGGAAATTTGCCTCCCTCGTCCCGGCAGACGGTCTGATCGTCGCCAACGGCGACGACAAAAACACCCGCGACACGCTGGCCGGGATGCCGTATCTGTCATTCGGCTTCGATGCGAAAAACGACGTGTACGGGAAGAACTTCTCTGAAGATTTCAGCGAATTTGACGTTTTCTGCGGCGGGCAGCCGTATGCGCACCTGCATCTGGGCGTCATTGGCCGTCACAACGCGCTGAACGCGCTGGCCGCCTGCGCGGTGGCATGGAAATTCGGCATTTCCGGCGAAACCGCAGCCGCGGCGCTCGCAGAGTTCCATGGCGCGGGCCGCAGGCTCGAATACAAGGGCAGCTTCCACGGCGCAGACGTCTACGACGACTATGCCCACCATCCCAACGAGCTCCACGCGCTTTTGCAGGCTGTCCGGCTGATGCATTACCGGCGTGTGATCTGCGCGTTCCAGCCGCACACGTATTCGCGTACGAAGGCGCTGTTCCAGAGCTTTGTCGACGAGCTGCGCACGGCCGACCAGGTCGTTCTGGCCGATATTTACGCCGCGCGTGAACAGAACACCGTCGGTGTCAGCTCGCAAGAGCTGGCCGCGGAGATCCCCGGCGCGGTCTACTGTCCGAGCCTGCAGGGCGTGACGGCCTATCTGCGCGAGAATGCGCAGCCGGGCGATATCATCCTGACCGTCGGCGCAGGCGATATCTACAAGGCCGGAGAGGCGCTTTTTACAGAATAACGGAACTTTTCTCAAAAACCGGCGTCTGAACTCCCAGACGCTGGTTTTTTGATTGACAGCCTGTTCCAGTATCCTGTATAATAAAGTCGAAGAAACAAGAATAAAGGAGGATTCTTATGGTCTCAAGCATTTACAAAAAAACATTTTCCGTTTTGATGAAGCGCCCCTTCCGGCTTTGGGGCATATCCCTGCTTGCAGAGTTCCTGTGTCTGGTGGCCTACGCCGGGTTCATCGGCGTTCCGGCTGCCGCGTTCTGCGCTGCGCTTCTGCTGTCGGCTTCCATGTCGATGATCTTCCTCAACAGCTACCGCACGGGACTTGAGCCGAAGACGGCCTATCTGTTCGCCTCATTCAAAAAGGACCGGATCCTTCGCGTTCTGAGCGGCATGGCATGGATGCAGCTCTGGATCTTCCTGTGGTCGCTCATTCCGATCGTCGGGATCGTGTTCGGCATCATCCGTATGTATGAATACCGCTTCGTGCCCTACATTCTTATGACGCGCGACGACGTCAAGCCCACCGACGCCATCAAGATCTCCAAGCAGGAGACGATGGGCTACAAGGGCAAGATGTTCGGCGCGGATATCCTGCTCGGCGCAGTCTATTTGGGCGCATTTCTCGTTTTTACCCTGCTGGGGGAAATCCCGTATCTCGGCGTGCTGTTCCGCATCCTGTGGGTCCTGATCGCCATCGCATACGGCCTGCTTGCGCCGCTGTTCAGCGGGATCATGCAGGCGGCGTTCTATGTGGAAATTCAGAACCGCCGCGCGGCAGGCTCCTGGCACCCCGCTGCGCCCGCACGGCCCGACTGGCCCATTCCGCCGGTGCAGCCCGTGCAGCCGTCCGCTCCCGTTCAGCCCGAGCGGCCCATCCCGCCCACACAGCCCGTGCAGTCCGCTGCTCCCGAACAGCCTGTATGCCCTGTCTCGCCTGTTGTGCAGCCTTCGTTTACCGAAGCTGTGACGCAGCCCGCTTCGCAGGGGGCGCCGGTCGTGTTCTCCCCGGAGCCTGAACCGCAGCAGCCGCCGGAGGAGCCGGTCCAGACGCAGCCGTCTGACCTCCGCTGCCCGCGCTGCGGCGCAGCCGTCAAAATTCCCGGCGCCATGTTCTGCACCATATGTGGGGAGCGGCTGAAATGAGCATCGTTCTGTTTATTCTGGCGCTTGCCGCTGCATTTATCGGAACAATTTTCGCCTTCCGCGCCATCAGCCGCATTCACAGCGGCGAAAGCTATACCTACGAAGCCACAGCCTGTGCTGTCTGCGTGACGCTGATCGTGCTTGCGCTGATGCTTCGGTAAGAAATTCTGCGTGCCATCATCTCCCGGCAGACCGGCAGGGGGCTGCCTCAAACAGGATCAGTATAAAAACCTGCGTTTGGATTTGCTGTCCCCTGACAGGGGTAACAATGGCGGCGGGGGGTTACCCGGCTGGTGTTTTGGACACTAGCCGGGTTTTCCATTGGCGTATAACTGGGAATAGTTCAGGACACTTTCGGGATTTCTTTATGTTGTTCCGGTTTTGCTGTTTGTCTGTTCTCCATGCAGCCAATATCGGCGTAGTGAATTTCCACCGTCTGTGGTGCGTGCTTGGACCATTTTACTTCCTTTTCATTCCCGTTCCGCGCAGAATTTGAAGAACACGCGCAGTCCCCGGATGCGCGAATTCAGAGAAGTGATTTTCTTGCCTGCGTCCAGCTCCGAGACAATGAAGTTTTCAAAAACGTCCTGACTGACTGCATCGACATACTGAACCGGCACACACGCATGAAAGTACTTCAAATCCTCCGCATAATAGCGCATGGTTTGAGAGCTCAAATTCTTTAGGGTGTATCTGAAAACTCATGATGTGACCGGCAGCGAGGGATTTTTGCGTTGCGCAAGACATTTTTTCGCAGGAATACTGACGTATTTCAAGGAAAAATGACGCGGCGCACCGCAAAAAGGCCCGCTGTCCGGGTGCGTTGGGAGTTTTCAGATATACCCTAGTTTACAGTGTTTCGTGAACAGTTGTTCCGCTTCTGAAAAGGACGTTCGTTTGACCTGTTTTGCGTTCAAAATTGTGGTTCTGCGCATAAAAAATCCTCCATTTCCACGGCAAAAAATCTGGCGTCAAAATGGGGGTAAAAATCTGGTATCGCGATTTTCAAACGCGGAAAAAACCGAATTTTTGATAAAGAAAAACTCCTCAAATTCCGAAGAATCTGAGGAGTTGGTGCGCGAGGCGGGACTTGAACCCGCACGTCCGGAGTGGACACTAGAACCTGAATCTAGCGAGTCTGCCAATTCCACCACTCGCGCGTTTGCAGTCTTTCAACTGCTCGGATATATTACCACAGATATTCCTGCTTGTCAAGCGGAAGGTGCAGAAAAGTTGCGAAAAACATACCGGCGAATCGCCGGGCGGTGCAGGGGCGTTTAAAAAATCATGCAGATCCCTGCGATCACGGCGCAGAGGGGGATATAGAGCAGGAAGTGCAGGATGTGCGTCCTTTTATTGTAGCCGAACATATGCGGCCCTACGATGCCCTTCAGCTCGGGATAAAAATGCGGGAAGAAGTTTGAATGGCAGAGCAGGAACCAGTCGAAAAAGAGAATATCGTAGAGCTCCATGCAACAGAGCATGATAAGATACCGGCCAAAGCAGCCGCCACACGGAATTCTGGACGCCCGAACCGCTTGAAGCAGCGGAAAATTGATAAAAGAAAAACCTTGAAAACAGATGTTTTCAAGGTTTTTCTGGCGCGGAAGGAGAGATTTGAACTCTCGCGCGCTTTTTAGACGCCTACTCCCTTAGCAGGGGAGCCCCTTCGGCCACTTGGGTACTTCCGCAGGTCGGTTGAGCCGATATGAAGGAAAGAAAATGGCGGAGAGAGTGGGATTCGAACCCACGGCACATTGCTGTGTCACTGGTTTTCAAGACCAGCTCCTTAAACCGCTCGGACATCTCTCCGAATGCCGGCCTCCAAAGCCGTGAATCATCTTATCATATCCAGGCAGGTTTGTCAATTCCTTTTGCAGAAACCGATGAATATTTTAGGAAGAAACCTTGATGTTCCCATGGGAAAGTGCTATACTAATTCAATAAAATAATGCAACTGGAAGGTGTTCCTGTATGACAAAAATTGATATTTTTTCTGGCTTTCTCGGCGCTGGCAAGACGACGCTCATCAAAAAAATGATCAAGGAAGCCTATCACGGCCAGAAGCTCGTCCTCATTGAGAATGAATTCGGCGAAATTGGCATTGACGGCGGCTTTCTGCAGGAGGCGGGCATCCAGATCACGGAGATGAACTCCGGCTGCATCTGCTGCTCGCTGGTGGGCGATTTCGGCCGCGCGCTCAAGAAGGTCATTGCGGAGTATGCGCCCGACCGCATCTTGATCGAGCCGTCCGGCGTCGGCAAGCTGTCCGACGTCATCGGCGCCGTGCGCAAGGTCACGTCCGACGACGTGCAGCTCGGCAATTTCGTGACCGTGGCGGACGCGACGAAGTGCAAGATGTATATGAAGAACTTTGGCGAGTTCTACAATAACCAGATCGAGACGGCCAACACCATCATCCTCAGCCGCACCGACGGCATGACGGAGGAAAAGCTCGACCAGTGCGTCAACATGATCCGCGAACACAACAAGGACGCCGTGATCGTTACGACCCCGTGGCCGGAGCTGACCGGCGAGCAGCTGATGGAGGCGATGGAGCAGCGCAGCACCATCGCCATCGAGCTTGCAAAGCTCGAAGAAGAGGCGCACCACCATCATCATGACCATGACGAGGACGACGAGTGCGACGATCCGGACTGCGCCTGCCACCATCATCACCACGACGAGGATGACGACGAGGACGCGCACCATCACCATCATCACCATGATGACGACGATGACGATGAATGCGATGACCCGGACTGCGCCTGCCACCACCATCACGATGACGACGATGACGACGAGCATGAGCACCACCATCATCACCATCACCACCACGGCCATGACGCCGACGAGGTCTTCATCAGCTGGGGCGAGGAAACGCACAAGAAATTCACAAAGGCCGAGATCGAGCGCATCCTGAAGGCGCTTGGGGACACGGATGCCTACGGCATTGTCCTGCGCGCAAAGGGCTATGTGGCGAACGCGGAGGGCGAGAAGTGGATCCACTTCGACTATGTCCCCGGTGAGCCGGATATCCGCGACGGCGGCGCGATGGTCACGGGCCGCATCTGCGTGATCGGCTCGAAGCTGAACGAAGAGGCTGTTGCGAAGCTCTTCGGCGTGGAAAAGCAGTAAGGAGTTTTCTCTATGGCTATGCCTGATATCCCCATGTACGTCTTTACCGGCTTTCTGGAGTCCGGCAAGACGAAGTTCATTCAGGAAACGCTCGAGGACGAGCGCTTCAACACCGGCGAGCGGACGCTTCTGCTGGTTTTCGAGGAGGGCGAGGAGGAATACGACGTCTCGGCCTACCCCCACAAGGAGGTCTACGAGCAGGTTCTGGACTATGAAGACCTCAGCCCGGAAATGCTGACCGATCTGCAGAAAAAATACCGGGCCGAGCGCGTGGTCGTGGAGCTCAACGGGATGCATCTTGCTGCGGATTTCTACCTCAAGACCCCCGACCACTGGAAGATCGCGCAGGAGGTCATGTTTGCCGACGCGACGACCTTCCTCAGCTACAACGCCAATATGCGCCAGCTCGTCGTGGACAAGCTGGCAGGCGCGGAGATGCTGGTTCTCAACCGCATGGCCCCCGGCACGGACGTCATGCCGTACCACAAGATCGCCCGCGCCGTGAACCGGAAGATCGACATTCTCTATGAATACACCGACGGCTCGACGCACTATGACGATATCGAAGACCCGCTGCCGTTCGACCTGAACGCGCCCGTGGTCGAGATCAGGGACGAGGATTATGCCCTGTTCTACCGCGATATCACCGAGGAGCCAAAGAAGTACGCGGGCAAGACCGTGAAATTCAAGGGGCAGGTCGCGCGCCTGCGCCGGGAAAAAGAGGGGATGTTTGCTCCCGGCCGGTTCGTCATGACCTGCTGCGAGGCGGATATCACGTTCATGGGCCTGCCGTGCAAATTCGCGGCGGCCTCCGGCCTTGCGGCCAGAAGCTGGGTCTGGGTAACGGCGACGGTCGAGGTCAAGTTCCACACGCTCTACAAGGGCGTCGGACCCATCCTGACGGCTGTGAACGTGCAGCCCGCCGAGCCTGCCGAGCAGAACGTCGCAACGTTCTGATACGATTCATATTCGCTCCTTTGTGTACCAAAGCAGCCGGCAGAGACTTGTCTGCCGGCTGCTTTCTGTTTTGGCAGAATGGCTCTTGCCGGAAGGCTGGAAATCAGGTATAATACAGAAAAAGACGCCCCGCCGGGAGGCGGGGGGAACGGAGGCGTTTGCATATGCAGACAAGCTATCGCTTTTCCGCGCCGGGCCGCACGGAGATCAGCGGCAACCATACCGACCATCAGCACGGCTGCGTGCTGGCTGCGGCTGTCGATCTGGAAACGACGGCGGAGGTCACGCTGCGGCCCGATTCCATCATCCGCGTTGCGTCCGAGGGCTATGCCCCGGTCGAGATCGATCTGAATGATCTGTCCGTCCACGCGGAAGAAAAAAATACGACCGCCGCGCTCGTGCGCGGCGTTGCTGCGGCGTTTGCGCAGCGCGGCTGTAAGCTGCACGGCTTTGACGCGGCTGTCCGCTCGACCGTCCTGCCCGGCTCCGGTCTGTCGTCCTCCGCCGCATTCGAGGTTCTGATCGGCACGATCTGCAACGAGCTGTTTTTCGATAAAAAATGCTCCGCCATCGAGATCGCGCAGATCGGCCAGTATGCCGAGAACGTCTATTTCGGCAAGCCCTGCGGCCTCATGGATCAGATGGCCTCCAGTGTCGGCGGGCTGGTCTTCATCGATTTTGCCGACCCGGCGCACCCCGCCGTCCGGCAGGCGGCGTTCGATTTTGCGCATTGCGGCTACACGCTCTGCACGCTCGATTCCGGCGCGGATCACGCAGATCTGACGGACGAATACGCCGCCATCCCCGAGGAAATGCGCCGCGTAGCCCGCGTGTTCGGCAAGGACGTGCTGCGCGAGGTAGACGAGGCGGAATTCTACGCAAATCTCAAGTCGGCCCGCGAGGCGGCGGGCGACCGCGCCGTTTTGCGCGCGATGCATTTCTTTGACGAAAACCGCCGGGTGCAGCAGCAGGTGCAGGCGCTGGAACGGGACGATTTTGAGGGCTTCCTTGCGGGCGTGCGCGATTCCGGGCGCTCGTCGTGGATGCTGCTGCAGAACGTGGTTCCTGCCGGGAGCCGGGAGCACCAGCAGATGGCCCTTGCGCTGGCTGCCTGTGAAAAGCAGCTTGCCGGGCGCGGCGCCTGCCGCATTCACGGCGGCGGCTTTGCCGGGACGCTGCTGGCGTTCGTGCCGAATGAAGCGCTTGCGTCCTTCCGCGCCAATATGGAGGCCGTGCTCGGCGAGGGCCGCTGCCACGTGCTCTCGATCCGGCAGGCGGGCGGCGTCCGGCTGGCATGAGACGGGCTGACCGCGCGGTCACGGACCGCGAACGGATTTTGCAGGTGATCGAGTCCTGCACCTGCTGCCGCGTCGGTTTTTCCTGCCCGGAGGGCGCGTACATCGTGCCGCTGAATTTCGCCTTTGTCCCCGGCTCACCTGATCGGTTTTATTTCCACGGCGCGCACGAGGGCCGCAAGGCAGAGCTCATCCGCACTGCGCCGCGCGTCGGCTTTGAGCTGGACTGCGCGCACGCGCTCGCAGCCGGACAGACCGGCTGCTCGTATTCCTATCGCTATCAGAGCGTGATCGGAACGGGCGTGATCTGCGAGGTGCAGGAGCCGGAGGAAAAGAAGCGGGCGCTGTCGGCAATTATGGCGCACTATGAAAAAAGCCGTCTGTTTGCCTTTACAGACGAGCAGGCGCAGCGCGCGGCCGTGTTCCGGCTGGACGTCGCGCAGCTGACCTGCAAGGAGCATTTGTAAGAAAGAAGGAAGACACATGAACGAATTTGAACTGCAGCACCTGCCGGAGGCGTACCGCCCCTTGTCGCCGTGGAGCTATTTTGGCCTTGGCATTCTCTACGCCCTGCCGCTCCTGGGCTGGATCTTCCTGATCGTCCACGCCATCGGCAGCGCGAACATCAACCGCCGCAATTATGCCCGCAGCTATTTCTGCGTCTACGTGCTGGCGATCATTCTGGGCGTCCTGCTGACGATCACCGGCGTACTGTCCGGCCTGACCCAATCCCTGAACGGTACGTTCGCATAAGTCCATAAATCAAAAAACAGGGCTGTCTCAATGATGTTTCGATCATTTGAGACAGCCCTGTTTCTTGTGGCGGGGGGGATTATGAAAGGCTCTTACCGCATACGGTGCAGAATACGGCGTCGGACAGCTTGACGGGCGCGCCGCAGTGCGGGCAGTATCTGTTAGTCCGCTGCGGCTGGGCTGGCAGCTCAGGCTCCAGAGAGAACACAACGGGCTTTCCCTGCGGAGCGGGCTGCGTCACAGGTTCGGCAGGCTCGGGCTGCGCGGGTACATCGTACTGGATGGGCTGCGTAGGCGCGTCGGGCCACTCAGGCTGTGCAGGCTGTTCGGACTGCGCGGGCACGTCGTATTGGATAGGCTGGGTAGGTGCTGCGTCGGGCCACTCGGACGGAACAGGCCATTCGGGCTGCGCAGGACGCGTGGGCTGCACAGGCGAAGACGGCTGCGGAGCGCTTGCCGTACTTTTGCACATCACTTATTATAGCAGTGGGGTCATATACAACGGAAGAAATACGATGCTGTCTTCCTCTTTGAAATCGCCGGTATGCAAAACATAAGGGATATGATGCTGATCGGCATATTTCGTCTTGAATTTTTTTAGAGAGGACAGCGTAAATCTAGTTTTTTGATTTTCATATTTCTACGCAAATCGAGAGAATTGGGCATTTTCTGAAAAAGCTATTCAGGAAAAAAGGATGGTGCGGTACAGACTGGTAAGAATCATAGTCGTTTTGGCATATATCTCTCGACGAATGTTGATGAATCTGGTATAATTCATGCAGAGAAACCAAACAGCATACAACAGATACGGGAGGCGCGATAAAATGAGCAGAGACTCAGAAAAGGTTTTGAAAGAATTGCAGAAATTCCTGGACGCTCACGAAGAGGACACGGAGAACGAAGCCGACGTGGATGCCCTGGCGGAGCGGTTCTTTGCAGAATACAATCTAAAATGCAAAGAGCAGAAAGAATCTGCGCCTGAAACAGCGGACGATTATCTGGATCTCGCCGAACAGGTCACGTCGAAGAAAAAAAGAGTGGAATATCTGCACAAGGCGCTGGAGCTGGAGCCGGACAATCTGGATGCAAGACTCCAATTGATCCTGCGTACAGCGGAGCAGCCGGACGAGCGGCGGCTTGCCCTGCAGGAGCTGCTCGACGCAGCGGACAAGCAGATGGAAAAGTCCGGCGCGTTCAAGGAGTACGCCGGTGAGTTTTGGACAGCGTTTGAAACCAGACCATATATGCGCGTGCGCTATACATACTTTGACGTTTTAATTTCCTGCGGCATGATGCGCCGGGCGATCGACGAAGGGCAGCGCCTGTTGGAATTGTGCGAGAACGATAATCTCGGCGTCCGCTATCAGCTGATGCATTTGTATGCCTATATGGAAGACGAGATGCACGCGCTGGCGCTCCATAAGCAGTTCGATTCCTATGAGGAAACGCAGATGCTCCTGCCGCTGGCAGTTTTGTATTACAAGCTGAATCAGTTCGATAAGGCAGAGGACTACATCAAGCGCCTTGCGAAAGCGAACAAGGATACGAAGAAGTTCCTGCGGGCGGCGGCGCGTGACCAGCTGGACGATTATATTGGCGAGATGAGCCCCTATGGATACCGGCCGTTTACGATGGAAGAGCTGCTGGACGAACTGATGCACACCAGTTATCTGTTCAACTCTGTGCCATACTTCTTCGCATGGGCAAGTAAAGTCCTTGCTGCGAAAACAAGTGCAAAAATGAGCGCAGGAAAGCCGAAACTCCTGCACTGAACCGGCAATATGAATGATGCAGAAAAGGCACGACATTGCGTCGTGCCTTTTGCGTTATCTGCAATTATACGAGGTATTCAGAAGCGCCGTTGTCCTTGCATTGACACCCATCAGCTCCCGCTGTGTCTGCCGGTTCGCCTGACACATGGGCATCAGAAAATTTACAGCCTTTCGGATCTGCTGAAGGTCAGAGAAAGTAAGGGCATTCTGGTGCAGATGCTCCAAAACACGGCTACCTTTGAGCGGGTCTTATCCAACAGGAAAGCCAACGGTTTAAGTGACAAAACCTTACAAACCTGCAACAACCGCTGAATCAAGGCAAAGCGAACGGGCTTGCCGCCTGTGATTCACAGACAGCAGGCCCGCTCGGCTGCTTGAACACTAGCTTTTTGGGATCACTTCAAAATTGTCCTGCCGGGGAAATTTTGTTCAGCCGGCGTCCTCTGAGACGCTGGGGGTTTCGTAGGTTTCGATGCGGCGGATATGCGCGCCGAGCGCGGTGAGCTTGCCGACGATGTCCTCGTAGCCGCGCTCGATGAAGTGCGCATCCTCGATGAGCGTCATGCCCTCGGCGCACATAGCGGCGATGACCATCGCAGCGCCCGCGCGCAGGTCGCAGGCGCGGACCTCGCAGCCGCGCAGCGTCTGCACGCCGTCGATGATAGCGGTCTTGCCCTCGACCTGGATATTTGCGCCCATGCGGCCAAGCTCGGCCGTGTAGCGGAAGCGGTTGTCATAGACGCCCTCGGTCACGAGGCTGGTGCCGACGGCGGTGGCCAGACAGACGGTGATCTGCGGCTGCATATCGGTCGGGAAGCCGGGGTACGGCATGGTCTTGACGTTCGCGCGGTGCAGGCGGTAGGCGGATTCGACGCGGATGGCGTCGTCATACTCCGTGATGTCCGCGCCGATCTCGCGCAGCTTGGCGGTGATGCAGTCGAGGTGCTTCGGGATGACGTTTTCAATCAGCACGTCGCCGCCGACTGCGGCGGCAGCGGCCATATACGTGCCCGCCTCGATCTGGTCGGGGATGATGGAATAGCAGCCGCCGTGCAGCGCCTTGACGCCGCGCACCTTGATGACGTCGGTGCCCGCGCCGGAGATCTGCGCGCCCATGGCGTTCAGGAAGTTCGCGAGGTCGACGATGTGCGGTTCTTTGGCGCAGTTTTCGATGATCGTCATGCCGCTGCACAAAACTGCCGCAAGCAGGATGTTCATCGTCGCGCCGACGGAGACGATATCAAGATAGACATGGCCGCCGCGCAGCCCGCCCTTCGGGGCGTCGGCGCAGACATAGCCGCCGGCCTGCTCGACCATGGCGCCCATGGCCTCGAAGCCCTTGATGTGCTGGTCGATGGGGCGGACGCCGAAGTTGCAGCCGCCCGGCATGGCGACATGGGCATGGCCGAAGCGGCCAAGCTCTGCGCCGATGAGATAATACGACGCGCGGATACGGCGGACAAGCTCGATGGGCGCGGTCGCGTTGCGGGCGCGGGTGCAGTCGATCTCGAGCGTGTTGCGGCCGTAGCGCCGGATCTCCGCGCCCATATCGCGCAGGATCTCCAGCAGCAGACGAACGTCTGAAATATCCGGTACGTTTTCGATCCGGCAGGGGCCGCTGACGAGCAGCGTGGCCGGCAGGATCGCGACCGCCGCGTTCTTGGCCCCGGAAATGGTCACGGAGCCGGAAAGCTTTGTGCCGCCTTGAACGATGTATTTGATCAAAATGTAATCCCTCTTTGGTAGCGTCAGTTGACACTAAGAGTGTTTGCGGAAATGCGTTATGTTAACAAAGCCAAATTCGGCCGCTATTAGAATAGCACACCACGGCAGGAATGTAAAGGAAAATGACAATGCAGCAGCAGGAAATCTTCAGATTTTCTTCATAATTCGACAGGCGCAGACGGCGGACGCTATGTTTCCGCCGTGATTTCGCGCGTAATGCCGTTGATAAAAAAGCTTCCCGCGTCCGTTTCGACCAGCCAGACCGGCACGAAGCGGATGCCCGTACCGGCCTGATCGGACGGCAGATACGCCTGCGTAAGACCCGTCACCGCGCTTCCGACCCAGCCGAGCGCGTCACGCCGGGCCAGCAGCTGCGCCAGCGCGTCAGCGGCGGAGATGGCCTCCTGCTCCGACACACGCGTAATGGAGCTTCCGCCGGTATAAAACGTGCCCTCGACCGCCGTGAGGCAATCGTCCGTGTAGCTTAGCGTCAGCTGGCTGCCGAGCACCGGCACGCCGAGCAGCGTCTGCGAGGTGCGGATCTGCACGGCGCCCGTCTCCGTCTGCTCCCGCGTGAGGGTCTGATATTGAAAATCCATGGCGCGCAGCAGCTTTTCTGCGGCCTTTTCAGAACTCCGCACCCGGCTGCCGCCGGTCATCACGGCGGAGAAGCCGCCCGTGCGCGTGATATGGAGCGTCCCAAGCTCGGATTCGTAGGTGCTCTCAAAGCCGGATTCGCCTGCGGGCGCGGCCTTCGCGCCGAGCAGCGCCTGCGCGGCGGTCTGCGCGCCGTCCTCAGAAAGCTCGACACTGTAGAGCACGGGACTGCGCGGAAGCTCGTCGAGCAAAACGGAAAGGCCGTAGCTCTCGTAGAGTGTCTTCAGCTCCTGCAGCATCTGCCGCTGCTCATGCGTCTGCGCAAGCCGGTTCGGAACGACGATGCACAGAAGCCCCAGCGCACAGAGCGTCAGAATGAGAAGGATCAGATTTTTCATGCGCGAAGCGCTCATGGCGGCTCCTCCTGGTGGAAAATTTGGGTCAGTGGTGCGATGGATACGGCGGAAAGCAGCTGTTCTAAAGAGGTCTTCGGCGAATCTGTATGGATTTACCCACTTGTTTGTAGGGGCCGATGCCCACATCGGCCCGCTGGGAAATTGCGAATTCGCCTAGGGTGTATCTGAAAACTCATGATGTGACCGGCAGCGAGGGATTTTTGCGTTGCGCAAGACATTTTTTCGCAGGAATACTGACGTATTTCAAGGAAAAATGACGCGGCGCACCGCAAAAAGGCCCGCTGTCCGGGTGCGTTGGGAGTTTTCAGATACACCCTAAGATTCCCGCAGAAACGGTGCGTTCTGCCGGGTCGATGTGGGCATCGACCCCTACGATTAACAGCGAAAAGCCTGCGGATTCGCATCGGACTATCGCTTTTCGCAATTACCTGCTGCGACCTCTCAGGCGCTCCCGCGCCAGTGCATCGCGGGCGGGAGCATATCACGCTTACTCCGTCTCCCACCCGGCAGTGAGTTCACCGCCGGTGCTTTCGGCGTACAGAAGGCGGAGCGTGCCGCCCTTCGGCAGGCAGGCGGCTGCCTGCGCGGCGGGCAGGAGCGCTGCGGGCGTTGACGAGGCCGTGTAGCTGCGGTACAGGACGGAGGCGTTCGTGATCTGCGTGCCGTCGAAGCGGAGCTCGATCGCGCCGCGCGGTGCGATCTCGATGCCGGACAGATAATAGCCGAAGGTGCACACGGCGCTCTGGCCGTCGGCCAGATAGCTTTGCAGATAGACCCGCGCCTCGCCGTAGCTGTCACCGGTCAGGCGGCTGAGGAGGCTGCGCGCAGCCTCGATGCGGTCAAGCGCGCCTGCCGACGCGCTCTGGAAGCGGCCGTCCGGCTGGAGGATCTGCAGTTCAATTCTGCCCTGCGCGCTCACGCGCAGGCGCAGGCCGGTTTCGGTAAAGGACGTCGTGCCGTCGTTTCCGACGAAGCGTGCGTCGCCGTAAGGGTTGATGCCAATCTGGGTTGCGAGGGCGGAAATAAATCGCGCGTCGCACGGGTTCGTGCCGAGGCCGGTGCAGACGGCGGCGCTTGACGCGCTGATGAGCGAGAGCGGATCGAGCGCGCTGTAGGGCGCGTCGTCCGATTCAAACGCGAAGAAGCTGCCGTCCGGGACGGCGGCGGAAAGCTCGGCCGCAAGCGTCTCGGCGGAAAGCGCTGTCTGCGCGCGATAGCAGCCGTCGCCCAGCAGATACAGCTGAACCGTCTCTCCGTCCAGCGCCAGCACGTACCACTGCGCGTCCGCGCCCTCCGGCGCGCGCACGTTCAGCCATGCGCCAAGCACGGCGGGGGAAATTTGTCCCGGGAAGCAGAAGGCCGCGCCGGGCTTCCGCAAAGCGGCATAAAACGCCGATTCGGCGCACGCCTGCGGCGTCTCGGCGCTTTCGAGCGCCTGCGCAAGCAGCCCTCCGTACTGCCCGTAGAGCGTATCGAGGGCGGCAAAGTCATACTGTGCGCTCTGCCTGCCCGCCTCGGTGCTCAGCGTGACGGCGACGGGCTGCGCCGCGCCGATGAATGCGCTGCCGGTGGCAGGCGCGGTATAGGTCAGCTCCGCTTCATTGAGGCCGAACAGCCCCGCAAACGGGCGCAGCGCGCTTGCCAGCCATTTGGTCTGCGTGAGCGTCTTTGTCGGCAGGCACATGATCGCAAGCGTCACATTGACCAGCACGAGAAACACGATCAGAATGTCCTTTCCGATCTCCAGCAGCCTCCGGCCATGGCCATGTCTTCGTTTCTGCTTCATGCCTGCGCCTCCGCGGCGGGCATGGTGATGAGGACCGAGGTACCCTTGCCGTATTCGGACGAAATTTCAATGCTGCCCTTGTGCTGGTTCAAAATCTCCTGCGCGATGGAAAGGCCGAGGCCCGTGCCGCCGGATTCGCGCGAACGCGCCTTGTCCACACGGTAGAACCGGTCAAACAGGCGCGGCAGATCCTTTTCGGGGATGCCGATGCCGTTGTCGGCCACGCGGACAAAGACGTTTTTGCCGCTCGTGCCGACGGTCATGTCGATTTTGCCGCCGTCGGGCGTATACTTGACAGCGTTGGAGACGATGTTGGTAATGACCTGCTCGATGCGCTCCCGGTCGCCGTTGACGTCGGGAATGTCCCCCTCGCAGGTGAGCGTCATGGTGTGGTGGTGGTTCTGCTCGGCGTTGAGCTTTGCCGCGTCATACACATTCTGCACGGCTTTTAAGAACGGGAACCGGGAGATGTTCATCTCCATCTTGCCGTAATCGATCTTGCTGAGCGTGAGCAGATCCTGCACGATGCGGGTCATGCGGTCGGCCTCGCTGATGATGACGTTCATGAAATTCGAGCGCAGCTCCGGCGGCAGCTCGTCGCCGGTGTCGACGATCGTTTCGGCGTAGGATTTGATATTGGTCAGCGGCGTTCGCAGCTCGTGCGAGACGTTGGCGACGAATTCGCGCTTGAGCTGCTCGCTCCTGCGCTGCTCGGTGACGTCGTGGATGACGACGAGCACACCGCCCTGCGCGTGGTCGGACGAGAACGGCGCCATGAACAGCTCCAGCTCCCGTTCGCCGACGGTCTTCTGCGCCTCGATATACTGCGGTCTGCGCAGCGTCAGGAGCGTGTCAAGCTCGGCTTCCTTCGAGAAAATTTCGTCGAAGGTTGTCTGGCTTGACAGGTTCTGCGCGAGCATCTGCGTGGCGGCGGGGTTATAGTGGATGACGCTGCCCGCCGTATTGAACGCGACGACGCCGTCCGTCATGTGCAGAAACAGCGTGGAAAGCTTGTTGCGCTCGTTCTCCGCCTCGGAGATCGTGTCCTGCAGGACCTTTGCCATGTGGTTGAAGTTCCGGGTCAGATCGCCGATCTCGTCGCGGCTGTCGACCGTGACGCGGTTCGCGAAATCTCCCGCCGCGACGCGCTTTGTGCCGACGGTCAGCGCGCGGATGGGTGTGATCAGAATCTGCGACAGCAGGAACGACAAGATCACGCAGATCACCAGACCCAGCGCCAGCGCGCGCAGGATGATGATCAGCAGCTCGCTCGTCAGCGCGTCGACCGTGGCGCGGTTGTCGCGGATGTAGGCGATATACTGCGCGCCGTCCGACTCGACGGGGACGGCCAGATCCATATAATCGTTCGTGACCGAGCTGCTCTGCCCGACCTCGCCGTTCATGGCGGACAGAATGTTCTGCGTCATCACGACCGTGGTGCGCTGGTTCGAGCTGTCGAGCACGGAGCCGGTCTGGTCAAGAATGTAGACGTTGCGGCCCGTGATATCGATGCCGAGCCCGGCCTGCGCCATGAGAAGTTCCTTCATCTGCGCGGGGGCGTTGTCCTCCGCCGAGAGCCTTTGCAGCTGGGCGATGAATTCCGGGGTAAACGTGCCCTCCATCTGCTCATAGAACTGGGACACATAGAAATTGCCGACGCCGCTCATCAAAAACGCGCCTGTCGTCAGCATCAGGGCCAGGATCAGGATCACCATGATCATGACCATCTTCATGCGCAGGGACCGCATGGCCGCCCCTCCTTTCTCGCGCGGGAAGCTGCGTTATCCCGCGAAATAATAGCCGACGCCGCGCCGGGTCAGGATATACTGGGGCTTGCCGGGGTCGTCCTCGATTTTTTCACGAAGCCGCCGCACGGTCACGTCGACCGTGCGCATATCCCCGTAATAGTCATAGTTCCATACCCGCTGCATCAGATCCTCGCGGGAGAAGACCTTTCCGCGTTCGCGGATAAGATAGGAGAGAAGGTCGTATTCCTTCTGTGTCAGATCGACCGGCGTGCCGTTTTTCGTCACCTGATAGGTTTCGGGGTTTAGGCACAGGCCATTTGCCTCAACGGTATTTGCCGTGCCGGAGGCCTGCGCGGAAGCGTATTCCATGCTGCGGCGGCGGATGTTCGCCTTGACGCGGGCCATCAGCTCCTTCATGGAGAAGGGCTTGGTCATATAGTCGTCCGCGCCGGTCTCAAGGCCGAAGACCTTGTCCATCTCCTCCTCGCGGGCGGTGAGCATGATGATGGGCGTGGCGCGGTTTTCCGCGCGGAGCGTCTTGCAGATATCAAAGCCGTTCATTTTCGGCAGCATGACATCCAATAAGATCAGATCCGGGTCCTCCGTCTGCGCAAGCTGCAGGCCCGTCTGGCCGTCAAGCGCCTCAAGCGTCTCATAACCTTCGCGCTTGAGATTGAATTTCAGGATCTCTACGATCGCGCGTTCATCCTCTACGATCAGGACTGTCTTTGCCATAGTGTGTCCTCCTGTTCCTCAAACCGGGCGGCGAAGCGCCTTCGGATAGTGATTTTTGAGCTGGCTTCCGTCGCCCTTTGCCCAGCCGAGCGAAAGCCCGTCCGCCTGCACGAGCGTCCAGCCGCGCTTGTCGGACGGCAGCACGTCGCCGGACAGATACCGGGCAAGCAGCGGGTCGGATTCTTCAAGCGAGACGCTGCTTTCCAGCGTTTCCAGCCACAGCGCCCACGCGTGCGCGGGCGCAAAGCGGTTTTTCAGGACTGCGCCAAGCTCCAGCCCCGCGCGCAGCACCCGCAGCCCCTTTACCTCTGGCAGCGCCTGCGGGACGAGATAGCACACGTCCCCGAACCGCAGCAGCTTCCCCTCTGGCAAGGCCGCGCCGGTCCGGGCGCAAAAGTCCGTCAGCTCCTGCGGGCACCTGGCCGCAGGCTCCGGCGGAAGCACTGCGGGCGCTTCGTCCCCCGCCCGGCGGAGGACGGCGGCATAGTGCCCCTCGCCCAAGAGCTTATGCGGCCAGAGGCGGAACGTTTTTTCCAATCCCGGCGCGGGATTCGCTACCCAATCGGGTCTGCCGGGAGAAAAGAACGGCACGTCCGGCTTTTCTACAGAAAAATCGGGATTTTTCCACAAAAAGTCCGAGATCACGCCCTCGTTTTCCACAGGAGAGAACGTGCACGTGGAGTAAACCAGCCGCCCGCCGGGGCGGAGCATGGCTGCGGCGGAGGTCAGAATCTCCAGCTGGCGGTTGGCGCAGATGGCGTTCGTGTCCTCCGTCCAGTCGGTGACGGCGGCCTCCTCCTTGCGGAACATGCCCTCGCCGGAGCAGGGGGCGTCGACGAGAATTTTGTCAAAATAGCCCGCAAAGCGCTCTTCCAGCCGCTTCGGGTGCTCGTTCAGGACCAGCGCGTTGGAAATGCCCAGCCGCTCGATATTCCCGGAAAGAATTTTCGCGCGCTTGGCGTTGATCTCGTTGCAGACCAGAAGCCCCTTCCCCCGGAGTTTGCCCGCCAGCTGCGTCGATTTCCCGCCGGGGGCCGCGCACAGGTCGAGCACGCGCTCGCCCGGCTGCGGGTCCAAAAGCTCCGCCGGGGCCATGGCGCTCGGCTCCTGCAAATAATAAAGCCCTGCCGCGTGATACGGTGATAAGCCGGGCCGGGAGACCGCGTCATAATAAAACCCCGTCGGGCACCACGGCACGGGAGAGAGCGAAAACCGCGACAAATCGCCCGTAAAGCCGGTTTTGAGCGGATTTCTCCGCAGACCGGTGCAGAGCGGCCGGTCAAAGGACGCGAGAAAGTCCTCATATTCGCTTCCCAAAAGCGCACGCATCCGCGCCTCAAAACCCTCCGGCAGCACCGCAGCCGCCTCCTTCCCAATTTACATAGTTATAAACATTATAGTGCATTTCCCCGAAAAAGGCAATGGCATATCCGCACAGTCTCCTCATGTGTCTGCCTGTCCCTCTTGGCGGCTTCCCGTTTTTGTGTTATAATCCTCCCAGATCATAACGAACGGAGAACGGCAATGAACGCACAGGGAACGGAACGGACGGAAAAACGGCTTTGCGTGGGGCTGCTTGCCCATGTGGACGCGGGCAAGACGACGCTGTCGGAGGCCATGCTTTACCGGGCAGGCGTCATCCGCACGCTTGGCCGCGTCGACCACGGCGATACGTTTCTCGACACCGACGCGCAGGAGCGCAGCCGGGGCATCACGATCTTTTCCAAGCAGGCCGTTCTTCCGCTGCCCGGCTGCACGCTGACGCTGCTCGACACGCCGGGCCATGTGGATTTTTCTGCCGAGATGGAGCGGACGCTGCAGGTGCTCGACTGCGCCGTGCTCATTATCAGCGGCCCGTCGGGCATCCAGAGTCACACCGTCACGCTCTGGCAGCTGCTGCGGCGCTATCAGGTGCCGGTCATTCTGTTCTTCAACAAAATGGACATGGAGACGGCGGATCGGGACGCGCTGCTTGCCGCTGTCCGCGCGGAGCTGGACGAGGGCTGCATTGATTTTTCGCAGCCGCAGGCGCAGCTCTACGAGGAGCTTTCCCTGTCCGACGAGGCGCTGATGGAGGACTATCTCGCCTCCGGCACGCTTTCCGACGCGCAGATCGCGCCGCTCGTCTCGCACAGGCGGGTGTTCCCGTGCCTGTTCGGCTCCGCGCTGCGGCAGACGGGCGTGGACGCGCTTCTGGACGCGCTGGGCCGGTTCGTGGACGAGCCTGCGCGGGGCGCGGAGTTCGGCGCGCACGTATTCAAGATCGCACGCGATGAAAAGGGTGCGCGGCTGACGTTTCTGAAGGTCACGGGCGGAACGCTCACGGTCAAGCAGACGCTTTCCGGCGAGGGCTGGGAGGAAAAGGCCGACCAGCTCCGGCTCTATTCCGGCAGTAAATTTACGCTTTTGCAGCAGGCCGCCGCCGGGATGGTCTGCGCCGTGACGGGTCTGAGCAAAACGATGCCGGGCGATGTGCTGGGCCGGGAGACGGCGGCGCAGGCCCCGGTTTTGCAGCCGGTTCTGGAATACCGCCTGCTCTTAGAGGACGGCACGGACGCGGCGCTGGCGTATGGACAGCTGCGCGTGCTCGAAGAAGAGGATCCCGCGCTGCATCTGGTCTGGAACGCGCTGCTGCGCGAGATCCGCGTGCAGCTGATGGGGCCGGTGCAGATGGAGATTCTGCAGAAGCTGATCGAAGACCGCTTCGGGCTGAAGGTTTCATTTGACGCGGGGAACATCGTTTATCTTGAGACGATCGCTGCGCCGGTCGAGGGCGTGGGGCATTATGAGCCGCTGCGGCACTATGCCGAGGTGCATCTGCTGATGGAGCCGGCAGAGCCCGGCTCCGGCCTGCAATTTGACACCATGTGTCCGACGGACACGCTGGCGCTGCACTGGCAGCGGCTGATCCTGGCGCATCTGGCGGAAAAGGCCCACCGGGGCGTGCTGACCGGCGCGCCGATCACCGATATCCGCTTTACGCTCGTCTCCGGCAAGGCGCATCTGAAGCACACGGAGGGCGGCGACTTCCGGCAGGCGACCTACCGCGCCGTGCGGCAGGGCCTCATGAAGGCGCAGTCTGTGCTGCTCGAACCGTGGTACGCGTTCCGTATGGAGCTGCCCGCGCCGAGCGTGGGCCGGGCGATCACGGATATCCAGCGGATGCAGGGCGAATATGAGCCGCCGGAGCAGGAAGGGGAACAGACCATTCTGCGCGGAAGCGCGCCTGTGCGGCTGCTGCGGGAGTATCAGACGGAGCTTACGGCCTATACAAGGGGGCGCGGACGCATCCAGCTGCGCGTCAGCGGCTACCGGCCCTGCCGGGAGCAGGAGCAGATCGTAAAAGAGCTGGGCTACGACCCAGCGCGCGATCTGGAAAATCCGGCAAGCTCCGTGTTCTGCGCGCACGGCGCGGGTTACGAGGTCAAGTGGCAGGACGTGGACGCGGCGGCGCATCTGCCGCTGCTTCGGTTCGGAGGCCCCGCGCGGCAGGAGCCGCAGCGGATCGTAAAATCCGTTGCGCCCGGCGGCGCGCCGGAACTGGAAAAGGAGCTGCTGGCGATCTTTGAGCGCACCTACGGCGCGATCCGCCGCCGCGATGTGCTGCCGCAGATGATGCTGCGCAGCGAGGACAAGCGCGAATTTCTGCAAAGCCTCGGCCCGGCGGATGATTTCCTGCTGGTCGACGGCTATAACATCCTGTTTGCGTGGGACGAGCTGAAGGAGCTGGCCCGCACGAGCCTCGACGCGGCACGGCACGTGCTCATGAACCTGCTGTGCAATTATCAGGGCTACCGCGGCTGCACACTCATTCTGGTCTTTGACGCGTACAAGGTGCCGCAGGGGCTGGGGTCTGTGGAAAAATACCACAACATCCACATCGTCTATACCCGGCAGGCGGAGACGGCGGATCAGTATATCGAGCGCCTGAGCTTTGAGCTTCGCGGCCGCCGCCGCGTCCGCGTGGCGACGAGCGACAATCTTGAGCAGCTCATCATCCTCGGCCACGGGGCCGAGCGTATCTCCGCCCAGCACTTCCACGACGAGGTCTACACTGCTCAGGCCGAGATCGAGCGCATTCTGGCGCAGAACAATCAGAAGAACGCGAAATAAACTCCGGCCCGCAGGCTGTGACCTGCGGGCCGGTTCGTCATTCGCCCAGCGGCATGACGCCAAGCTGGACCTCGGCGATGGAGGCGAAGCCGTACAGATCGCCTGCGCGGACGGTGTACCAGCCATTGAAGTCTCCGAGCACCGTAACGGCTGTTCCGTTCGGGATCTGTGCCAGAACCTCCGCGTCCGTCTGCGGAAAGGAGCGCAGCGCCATATACCCGTTTTCGCCTGCGGCCTCGGCATCAAATTCGCTGCCCGGCGTCAGGAACGGAACGCCGAAATACTCCGTCACGCCGAGGGCCAGCGCCCGCGCAATCGCGTCCAGATTGCCCGTCAGCCAGTTCGCGTCCTCTGTGTTGTCGTGGTATCCCAGCTCGGTCAGAACCGCCGGAGCCCGTGTGCGGCGCAGCTCGCCGATGATCGTGGACGAGCGCGCCTGCACCCGGTCGGGAAGCGGATAGATGGGCTTGATGTTATCAACCAGAATGTTCGCCATGCGAAGCCCGGCCTCGCTCGTCGGATAATAGTAAATGTCCACGCCGCGCAGACGGCCTGACAGCGCCTGCGGCGCGGCGTTCGAGTGCAGCGCCAGATGGAAATCCTGCCGGGACGCGTTGGAATCGCGGATGGACTGCGCGGCGCTGCCGTCCGGGTCGTTGCGCGTGACGGTGATGCCGCTTGCGTGCAGATACGGCGTCATCTCATCGGCCAGCGCGTTCATCCAATAGCGCTCGTCGCCGGTCGTGATGTAGGGATTGAAATACTGCGTGGACGGACTCAAGAATAAAAATGGCATATGCCGGTTCCTGCCTTCCCTGATTTACTGGCATATTCTATGCAGACGCGGTTTTATTGTTTACAGTCTGCCGAGTTTGTGATACCATAGCTGTTAGACATGAAGGAGTTTGACGCTATGCAGTATATTATTCTGGATATGGAGTGGAACCAGCCGTGGCCGGGGTCATACAGCGCGAAAAAGGCGCTGCCGTCGCCGATGCGCGGCGAGATCGTGCAGATCGGCGCTGTGCGCATGACGCAGGAGCAGCAGGTCGCGGACGAGTTCCAGATCCTCATCCGGCCCAAATATTTTAAAAAAATGAACCGCAAGGTCGCCTCGCTGACCGGTATCCGCGACAGTCTGCTGCGCGAAAAGGGCGTGAGCTTTCCGGAGGCCGCCGCGCAGTTTGCCGCGTGGTGCGGCGAGGACTGCGTGTTTTTGACGTGGGGCTTTGACGATATCACGATCCTGCGGGAAAATCTCGCGGTGTTCGGTCTGGAGAGCGGATGGACGGCGCGCTGGTACAACGCGCAGCTGATCTTCAACGCGCAGACCGACGGCTCCGGCGCGCAGAAGGCGCTGTCGACGGCCATGCAGATGATGGACATTGCGCCCACCCGTGCCGCGCACGACGCGCTGGGCGACGCGTATCATACGGCGCTCGTCTGCCAGAAGCTGCGTCTCGCGGAGGGCATCGCCGCGTATGAGGCTGCCGTGCAGGCGCACGAAAACGGATTCCACGGCGCTGAGCTGCCCGGCTGCGTGCAGCGGGCCGTGTTCCACGGCTACGCTGACAAGACCGCCGCGCTCGGCGCGATGAGCGGGCAGGAGAACCTTTGCCCTGTCTGCGGCGGGCAGATGACGGCGGGAAAATGGTATCCGCAGCAGGGACGGCGGTATCTGTCCCGCGCCAGATGCGAGGCGGACGGTGAATTTTACATCCGTATCCGGCTGGCGCAGGAGGACGGTGCGCTGCGCGTCAGCCGGCTGGTCTACGAGCCGACCGAGCAGGTCGCAAAGAGCTATGCCGCGCTCAGCCAGAAGCCCCGCCCACACCGCGCCCGCCGCCGCAGATTCGCCCGCGTCAAGCCAAAGCCGGCAGAACCGAAAAACGGATAAAACGAGGGAAGGCCGTGCGGCCTTCCCTTGCTGCAATATACGCGTATATCCGAAATTCTGCTATGATCCTTGATCTGTCAAGCGCACGGAAACGGGGACGAATTGACATTTTTCGACTGGTCTGATAAAATAAAGGCGGTTCTTATCGAACCCCAAGGCTCCCGACGCAGACGGGCGGTTTGGCCTCCTCCGAAAGGAGGGATGTTTATGCCGATTACGATCACGTTCCATATTTTTGGACTCACGGTCTCCATCCGCATAAATGGCCGAAACCGCCACTCGGCAAAGTGACGGTTTCGTATCTTTTGAAACTGTAACCTAATCCGAGGCCAAACCGTTCTTGCGGAAGGGGCCTTGGGTTATTTTTATTATAGCAGACTCTTGGGATTTGTCAAGGGTGGAGAAAGCCGAAACCGCCACTCGGCCAAGTGACGGTTTCTTAACATAGTTTAAGAATCAGCATTTCACCGGGGACGACCGCTTGTCGCGGAGCCTTGGGTTATTTTTATTATAGCAGGTTCTTGCGGTTTGTCAAGTGTGCAGAAAAGGGGGCCCCTTGCGGGGCCCCCTCTTTGCTTTGGGGTTTCAGAGAGGAAATCTCAAATTAGTACGGAATGGTCTTGTCGAGGACGTAGATCACCGCGTACGGAGCATTGCCCATGCTGGAAACCTTGGAGTAGATGATGTAGTCGCCCGCGGCGATGCAGGAAGCGTCAGCCTTGACGACCGTGCCGTCAGCCAGAACGTTGTAGATCACAACGTCGGTCAGGCCGATGGTCTGCGTGTAGCCGTTAGCATCCTTGACCTTGATCGCGGTCGCATCGTTGCTGTAGGACTCAACAGCTTCGCCCATCCAGTTGCTTGCGTTCTGGTCGATCATGTAGACCTCAGAGTAGGTCACGCCATTGGCATCGACCTGCGTCTTGAAGGTGTACAGGCCCGGACGCAGCGCTACGCCGTTGGCATCAACGCCAGTCACGATGGTTTCGTGCTTGACATTGACCGTGACAGGCTCGCCATCGACATAGACGGTGATGAGGTCATAGCCATTTGCCCAGTTGAACGGCGTCCACTTCAGGACCCAACCAGTGACATTGTCAGCCGCGAAGACTGCCTTGCCGATGTAGACGATGTCAGCGAAGCCGTCGCCGTCGTTATCGAGATAGTCAACGTAGGAGGCAGTCAGTGCGGGCAGAGCCGTGTAGCCGGTGTAGGACGTGACAGCGCCGCCAGCGCTCTTGACCACGAACTTGGTGGACTCGGACAGGGAGAGATCGCTGCCGCTGTATACCTTATCGTTGGTCTTCATCATGGCTACGCCATTCAGAGAAGAAACCTTGATGAATGCCAGCTTTGCAGTGTGGACGAAGGAGCCTTCCAGACGGCCGAATGCATGGCCGTAAGTGACGTTATTGGCAACATCAGCTGCGGTGTATGCAGCAGCTGTGGTAGCCGTAGTCGCATCACCGACCCAAGTCAGGGTGTAAACGTCCTTGTCGTTCTTGGTGTAGGAGTACAGCGCGTTGGTCAGCTTCGAATCGTTGTGCGAGGCAACCATGTAAACGAAGTTGTCATACGGGTAGCTGTCGTTGCTGTAATTACCAGCATTGTCGTAGCCGTCCTTGGCAGAAGCGAAGGAGCCGGCGATCGCAACAGTCGCGCCCTCGATGGCCTTGCCGTCCAGATCGAACATGTCGGCCTTCAGCGCGAACTTGCCGTTCTCATGGACGCCGTAGATACGGTCAAGAACCACATAGCTCTTGGCATCGGTGTTCGCAACACGGCCGATGACGTTGCCGTAGGTGTCGAGGTAGAACGTGAAGACCTTGCCATTGTTCGCAATGTTCATGGCTTTATCCTTGCCAAGAACGAAGCGGCAGTTGGTGGGATACTTGGTGCCGTCGATGGAAACAGTTTCCGGATAGTTTGCATCGGAAGCACCGGTCAGAGCGCCAGTCTTGGCCTCAGCAACAGCGACAATACCAACATTGCCGTTGACATAGTCAGAGTTGTCAAGGTTGACAGTCTCGCTCTTCTTCAGGGAGACCTGAACCAGAACCTTGGTGCCGACAGTGTAGTTCATGTCGGTGGTGGTCATAGCCGTAGTCGTTCTCTCAATGTACTGCGGCTCATCATTCACCATTTCCTGCCAGAACTTGAGTTCCGCAGTCTCGCCGGTGGCGTGGCTGTACTTGTTGTTCTTGTTGAGCTTGGTGATCTCGCCGAGGAAGGTGTGGATGGTGGTGATGACCCAGCCGTCTTCGGTCTTGAAGACCTGCGTCAGATCGCCCTGGCCGCCGAAGACCGGAGACTTCCAGCCATATGCAGCTTCCCACCAAGTCTGGCATTCCTTGGCCTTGTCATGCTGAAGCTCCATGTAAATTCTGTCATTGGCAGCAGCATACTTGAAGCCGTCGACTGCGTAGTAGTTCAGAGCGGTGTCGGCATCGGTGAACAGCAGACCGGTCGTGGTAGCGCCGGTGGCAGTGGGATCAACGCCCTTGCGGTAGCCGTTCAGAACAACCGCCTCGGAGGAGGTTTCGGGAACCTTCATGTCGTTCTTCAGGATGTCGCACATGGTAACAGCGGTGGTGTAGCTGTTGACCGGCGCGTCCATGTAGAACTTGCTCCAAGTGCCATGGCTCCACTTGTAGCCCGGGCGGCGGAATGCGTCAGTGGTACGGGTGATGCCGACGCCCATCTTGGCGGCGAGCAGAACACCGGTGGACACAACGGACTCGTTGGCGACGAACGCCTTGGTGAGGAAGTTGCCAGCCGCAACCGTGGGATTGTAGCCCTTGATGTTCTGGCCATACTCGACAAGGCTCGTGGTCAGCGCGTTGTAGAGGATCTGAGCAGCTTCGCCGCGCTTGATGTTCTCGATGGCTTTCCAGCCAGTGGGGAGACCAGCAAGCAGGCCAAGCTCGTTGGCGCGGTTCAGGACGTTGATGTCCCAGCCGGTGCCGGTGTAGCCTTCCTTGGCGGTGTCGAAGTTCAGGGTGGTGAGCATCAGCTTCAGCCACTGCACGCCGGTCAGTCTGCGCTCGGGAGCGTAGGTGGTCTTGGTCATGCCGTCAGCCAGACCAGTGATGCGGCAGTAGTTGATGAAGGGCAGCGCCCAGGAGTTGTTGCAGTCAACGAACGGGTTCTGTGCGTTGCTGTACAGGCTGGAGATAGCATCCTGACCCTTGATCTTGCCGTTGGTAGCCGCGTTGTGGACGATCGCCACGATCTTGGCTGCCTGAGCACGGGTGAAGTAGCCATCCGGCTGGAAGTTGTACGTCTCACCATTCTTGAAACCATCAAGAATGTTGAGGTTGGACAGAACGTCAATTGCTTCGGCGTAATCGCTGTCAGCCTTGACATCCGCGTAGTCCTTTGCGCTGGCGACGGCGACGGTGCCCATGATCATGACAACGGCCAGAACCAGCGCGAGAACCTTTTTCAGATTCTTCATTTGGATTTCCTCCTGTTTAAATTTTACACATCGGAGCAAAGCCCCCTGTGTAATTTGTATCTGCATCTTACCGCACTGCCCCCGTTTCGTCAAGCATTTCGGGGGGTTTGTAATTTAACTGTAACATTGCGCGTAACATAACGAAGCAGGAAATCCATATATGGTAGGTGTAAAGAATGGGGGACACAAGAAGGCGTCCGCTTACCGGGACTGCTGCTCTCCCGCCTCCGTCGACAGCTCGTTGAAGGCCGCCGTGTCGAACGTGACGATCAGATGATACGTCTTTTTTCCGTCCTGCAGCTGCGCTTCGATCTGCCGACGCAGCTGCTCGGCGGTTTGTGCATCCTCCGGCGGAATCACCATGTCGAAGATCACATTCACATGATGCGACCCGGAGACCATGCGGAAATCATGAAGGGACAGGCGCGGGTCAAGCCCGTGCATGATCTGCAGAACGCGCGTGCGCACGGCGGCGATCTCCGGGTCATCGGTGACGACGGGGTCATAGTGGATGACGAGATCAACGTGCAGCTCCCGCTTTGCCTGCCGTTCGATCTCGTCCAGCAGCTCATGGGCAATGAGCGGATCGATGCGGTGGTCGATCTCGGCATGGACGCTGGCAAAGCGGCGGCCCGGCCCGTAATCATGCACCATGAGATCGTGGAAGCCGAGAATGTTCACGTGCGAGGTCATAAGATACGCGATTGCCCGGACAAGTTCCTCATCCGGCTTCGCGCCCAGCAGCGGGTCGACGGTGTCCTTCACTACGCCGACGCCCGACCACAGAATAAACAGCGCCACCAGAAGCCCAGCCCAGCCGTCGATCATCAGCCCCGTCAGCCGCCCGACCACGCAGGCAAGCAGCACCGCGCCGGTCGCGATCACGTCGCTGCGGCTGTCGGCAGCGGCGGCGATCAGCGCGGCAGAGCTGATCTTCCTGCCGAGCTTCCGGTCAAACAGCGCCATCCAGAGCTTCAGCAGGATCGAGCCTGTCAGCACGGCGGCGGTCAGGACGGAAAACTCCACGGCCTCTGGGTGCAGGATCTTCTGAACCGAGCTTTTGACCAGCTCCACGCCGATCACAAGGATCATCACGGCCACGGCAAGGCCGGACAGGTATTCCATCCGCGCGTGGCCGTAGGGGTGCTTCTCGTCGGCGGGCCGTGCGGCCAGACGAAAGCCCAGCAGCGTCACGAGAGAGCTTGACGCGTCGGAGAGGTTGTTAACAGCGTCCGCCGTGACGGATACGCTGCCGCAGAGCGTCCCGGCCAGAAGCTTGCCCGCAAACAGCAGCACATTGCAGATGATGCCCACGATCCCGGCAAGATTGCCGTATTTTTCGCGCACGGCGGGGTCGGCGGTATTCTGATAATCCGGAACAAAGCGCCTCAGCAGGAAATTTGTCATAGCGTCCGCCTCTTTCAAAGTGTTTAAGGTTTATTATACCGCGCATTCCGGACGGAAGCAAGCGAAAAAACGCCCTCTTTTTTCCGGGAAGGGGATTGGAAACGCAGCGAAAATATGATATGATTAAAAAAATTGCGATTTTCGCCAGAACATTGAATGAGGAAGCGATCTCTATGGAACAGAACTTGACTTTTGCCGACCTTGGCCTGTCGGAGGAGATTTTGCAGGCGCTGGAGAAGAAGGGCTACGGATACCCGACCCGCATCCAGGCCGAGGCCATCCCGGAATTCATGCAGTGGAAGGACGTCATTGCCAAGGCCCCGACCGGCACGGGCAAGACGTTCGCCTTCGGCATCCCCATGATCGAGCATATCGACGCGGAAAGCGAGGACTTACAGGGTCTGATCCTCGCCCCGACGCGTGAGCTTGCCATCCAGATCTGCGACGAGCTGCGCGGGCTGCTTACCTATTATAAGAATATCCGCGTGGCCGTGGTCTACGGCGGCGCGAAGATCGAGGGGCAGATCAAGCAGCTGAAGAATCATCCGCAGATCGTCGTGGCCACGCCGGGACGGCTGATGGACCACTATAAGCGCCATACGCTCTCGTTTGACAAGGTGCAGACCGTCGTGCTGGACGAGGCCGACCGGATGCTCGACATGGGCTTCTTCGACGACGTGACGAAGATCATCGAGAAGGTCAAGAACCGCCGCAATCTCGGTCTGTTCTCCGCGACCATCTCACAGGAGGTCATGACCGTCTCGTGGATGTACCAGCGCGACGAGGTGGAGATCACCGTCCCCGCCGATACGGACAACCGCCCGGACATCACGCAGTATTCCATCACCTGCCCGCCGCTCGAAAAAATCGAGATGACGAGCAGGCTCATCCGCACGCTCCGGCTGGAGCGCACCATCGTCTTCTGCAACACGAAGGTCATGTGCCAGCGCCTGCGCGACGATCTGGTCCGCATGGGCCTCGACGCCGACTGCATCCACGGCGATATCCCGCAGCAGAAGCGCGAGAAGACCATGCGCACGTTCAAGGACGGCAAGCTCCCCATCCTGATCGCGACGGACGTCGCCTCGCGCGGCATCGACGTCGACGATGTGGACTGCGTCATCAACTACGACGTGCCGGAGGAGAACGAGTATTATATCCACCGCATCGGCCGCACGGGCCGTGCCCGGAAAAAGGGCATCGCCGTGTCCATCCTCGGCACGTTCCCGGAGCAGGCGAAGCTGGCGGAGATCGCGAAATATTCCCACTATGCCATACAGCCCGTGAAATTCGCGGAGGACGGCTCCCTCGTCGAGGAGGAGCCGCCGAAGCCCAAAAAGGCGCCGCCGCGCCGCCGCTTCCGTTGACGGCGGCGGAGACGGGTCTGCTGCTTCTGTGCTGCGCGCTGCCGGAGGCGGAGGACAGGCCGCTGACCATGGCGCAGTTTCAGGAACTTGCCAAGCGGGCGCGCGCCCTCGGCCCCGGCGGAGAAAACCCGCTGCGGGAGCTGACGGCGCGCGATCTGGAACGGCTCGGCTATTCGCAGGAGCAGTGCGGGCGCATCGTGCGGCTGTTGTCGCGCGAAACACAGCTGGAGCGCTATCTGCGCGCGGCAGAGCGGAACGGGATCGTGCCCATCACGCGCTTGTCGCCGCGCTACCCCGCACGCCTGCGGCAGACGCTCGGCCAGCGCTGCCCGGCGGTGCTGTTCGCGAAGGGGGATGAAACACCGCTTTCCATGCGCTGCATTTCCGTCGTCGGCTCGCGGGAGCTGACGGAGGGCGGACGCGCGTTCGCGGAGGCCGCCGGGCGGCTCATTGCGCGCTCTGGGTACGCACTCTGTTCCGGCGGAGCGATGGGTGCGGACCGCGCGGCGCAGGAGGCCTGTTTGACGGCGGGCGGCTCCGCCGTGGTTTTCCCGGCCGGGCGGCTTCTGGACTGCCCGGCGCAGGCGCACGTTTTATATCTGGCCGAGCAGGGCTATGATCTGCCGTTTTCCGCACAGCGGGCGCTGTCGCGGAACCATTTTATCCACGCCATGGGCGAAAAAACGCTCGTCGCGCAGTGCCGCGCCGGAGCAGGCGGCACGTGGGACGGGACGACGGAGAATTTAAGGCGCGGCTGGAGCCCGGTGTTTGTAAGCGACGACGGCTCCGAGGGCGCGCAGGCTTTGATCGCGCGCGGTGCAGTCCCGGTGCGGACGCTGTCCGGACTGGATGATCTGCAGCCCGCGCAGCTGCAGTTTTGAGGTTCTATGCGATATTATTACGGACAGCTTTCCCGGCCGCTGCAGGGCGTGTATGACGCGCTTCTGGGCGGCTTTCGCGCGCTTGCGCCCGGCATCCGCATTCCGATGCTGGATGAAAAGCAGCTTGCGGATGTGTATCTGCGGCTGAAGCTCGACGAGCCGCTGCTCTTTTACGTCACCGGCTACCGCTGCCGGTGGATGACCGGCGCGGCGCATATGGAGCTTCTGCCGGAGTATCTGTTTGACAAAGCAAAAATTCGCACGCACCAGCAGGCGGTCAGTGCACGTCTGGCCCGGCTGACGAAGCCGCTCGAAGGGAAGACGGAGGCGGAAAAAGAGCTTGCCGTGCACGATTTCATTCTGGAAAACGTGCGCTACGACAAGCTCAAAAAGCCGTATTCTCATGAAATTCTCGGCCCCATGACGCAGGGCGTCGGCGTGTGCGAGGGCATCGCGAAGACCGTCAAGGCACTGTGCGACCAGCTCGGCCTGTGGTGCATCGTCGCGCTCAGCGAGGCGGACCCCGCGCGCGGGATCAAATACCGCCACACATGGAATGTCGTGCGCGTCGGCGGGCAGTATTACCACCTTGACGCGACGTTTGACAACTCGCTCCAGCGGGGCGAAAAGCGGTACGATTATTATAACCTCGACGACGGCAGGCTCTTCCGCGACCACACCCCGCTCGTCCTGCCCGTCCCCGCCTGCACGGATGGGAAACGATTTTACTATCGAAGCGTCTCGTTCACGAAGCCGGAGGAGCTGGAAAAGCGGCTTGCGCAAGCACTGCGCAAAAAGCAGCCCCTGTTCGTGTTCCACTGGCGCGGCGGCGGCCTGAACCGGGACACCCTGCAGCAGCTGCTGGCGCTTGCCGGGCGGCTTGCAGCCGAACGCGGAAAACGCGCGTCCTGCTCGGTCAATTTCCCGCAGGCCGTCATCCAGCTCGAATTCTCCGAAGCCCCGCAGGAAAGCATCACCATCCAGCAGGCAAATGAGGCGGAAGAAGCAGCTGTCCCTTCGGAGTAACCAAGCCCGCAAAAAGCAGCAAAAGCCAAACGCAATTGGTAGGGGCGGGGCTCTGCTCCGCCCGATGGGCAGTTACAAATCTGTGCAGCATTCTGTAGGGGCCGACGACTCTGTCGGCCCTAAAAATGTTGCGAATTCGCCGAAAATTTCCGTAAAAACAGTGCGATCTGCGGGCGGACAGAGTCGTCCGCCCCTACGATGGAATACGCAAGTGCGTTCGAATTTGCCGAGGTTCTCCGCAGAACAGCTGCCGTCTGCCGGGCGGAGCAGAGCCCCGCCCCTACCAACTGCTTCACGTTTCACCATTGTTACACAGAATAAACGTACGATGCATCATAGAAGACGCGGATTTATAAAAAACCCGGACGCGGCCAATGGCCGCGCCCGGTGCGTTTCGTTATACCATCCGGCAGCAGGACTCGCAGTCTTCCTTTTTGGGGAATTTGCTGTGGTCGTACTCGATGTGGTTTTTCTCGTAATAGTCCTGAATGGCGGACTTGACGGCCTCCTCGGCCAGAACGGAGCAGTGCAGCTTGTGCGCAGGCAGGCCGCCCAGCGCGTCGACGACCTCCTGATTGGTCAGCGCCAGCGCGTCCTCCAGCGTCCGGCCCTTGATCATCTCCGTCGCGATGGAGCTTGAGGCGATCGCGCTGCCGCAGCCGAACGTCTCAAACTTCACGTCCTCGATTTTATTGTCCTTGATCTTCAGGTACATCTTCATGATATCGCCGCACTTGGCGTTGCCGACCTCGCCGACGCCGTCCGCGTCTGCGATCTCGCCGACATTGCGCGGGTGCATGAAATGATCCATGACGGTTTCGGTATACAGTGCCATGATAAAAGCCCTCCTTACAGCGTAAACTGCCGTTTGCCGCTCATCAGGTCCTTCCAGACCGGCGACATATTCCGCAGATCGTCCACGATCGGCGGAAGCTCGGCAAGGATATAGTCGATTTCCTCTTCGGTGTTGTCCTCGCAGATGGTCAGGCGCAGCGAACCGTGCGCGACCTCGTGCGGCCGTCCGATGGCCAGCAGCACATGGCTGGGGTCGAGCGAGCCGGATGTGCAGGCAGAGCCGGACGACGCGCTGATGCCCTTCGCGTCGAGCAGCAGCAGAAGACTCTCGCCCTCGATGCCCTCAAAGCAGAAGTTCACATTGCCGGGCAGTCTCGGCTCCCGCGCGCCGTTGAGCGCGCAGTGCGGGATTTTGGAAATGCCGTCAATGAGCTTGTCCCGCAGGGCCGTGACCTTCTTTGTGTTCCCGTCCATATTGGCGCAGGCTTCCGTCAAGGCTGCCGCCATGGCCGCGATGCCGGGGACGTTTTCCGTGCCGCCGCGCTTGCCGCGCTCCTGCGCGCCGCCCTCGATGAGGTTCGTGAGGATGATGCCGCGCCGCGCGTAGAGCATACCCACGCCCTTCGGGCCGTGGAACTTGTGCGCGGACAGGCTCAGCAGATCGATATGCATCGCGTTCACGTCGATCTTCACGTGGCCCGCCGCCTGCACCGCGTCGGTGTGGAACAGCACGCCGCGTTCATGGCAGACCGCGCCGATTGCCTCGATCGGCTGAATGGTGCCGATCTCGTTGTTGGCGAACATGATGGTCACGAGGCAGGTATCATCGCGGATGGCATCCGCGACCTGCTGCGCCGAGACAAGGCCGTCCGCGTGCACGTCCAGAAGCGTTACCTCAAAGCCCTGCTTTTCCAGCCGCTTCAGGGTATGCAGGACGGCGTGATGCTCAAACGTGGTGGAAATGATGTGCTTTTTGCCCTTGCGCGCGCCGAGATAGGCGGCGGAGGTAATGGCCTGATTGTCGGCCTCGCTGCCGCCGGAGGTAAAATAGATCTCGCGCGGCTGCGCGCCGAAGCAGGCGGCCATATCGGCCCGCGCCGTCTCGAGCACCTCCTTGGCCTGCTGGCCGATGGTGTAGAGGCTCGACGGGTTGCCGAAGGTGTTGTTCAGGTGATAGGTCATCGTGTCGATGGCCGTCTGGTGCATTCTGGTGGTCGCTGCGTTGTCCGCATAGACTTGCATCAAATATCAGCTCCTTTGCAGGGAATTCTTTCTTATGTCCTGAGCATAACACATATTACCCATAAAGTCAATAGGTTTATAGGCTGTACGAATTCAGAAAAAATTAAGGCTTTCTTCTGCCCGATTTGGTTGTTTTTCCGGTAAAATTTGTGTATGATGGGTACACTAAACTCCGGAGGTATTTCCATGGCAAACATTCTGGATTATCTGGACTGGCGCGGCGATCTGACGCTTGCCGAGCGCGGGTTCAACGAGGTCGACAATCTGCTGATGGCGGAGCTTTGCTTTCTGGACTTTTCCGGTATCGTCCCGGCGGACTTTTCCGCGCCCGTTTCTCTGCCGGAGGCCATGCAGAAGTACGACGCGGCAAGGCCGCAGGAGACGATGGGCGTGTTGGTGCCGGAGCAGATCCCGGAGCTGGGCCACAAAATGGCCGCGAGCCGCCGCTTTTCCGATCTGACGCTCTGCGCCTATGTCAGCCGTACCGATGAAGAAACGCAGACGCAGTTCTCCGCGCTGACGGCGCTTCTGCCGGACAAGACGGCCTATATCGCCTTCCGGGGCACGGACGACACCATCGTCGGCTGGAAGGAGGATTTCAATCTGGCCTTTCTGCCGGTCGTCCCGGCGCAGAGGATGGCGGCGGAGTATCTGGCCGCGGCAGCCGCGGCGCTTCCGTCGCACCCGCTTCGCGTGGGAGGGCACTCCAAGGGCGGCAATCTCGCGGTCTACAGCGCGGTGTTCTGCGGCGAAGCCGTGCAGAACCAGCTCATGCGCGTGTACAATAACGACGGCCCCGGCTTCCGCACGTCGCTGCTCGGCCTGCCGGAGCACAGGCGCGTCGCGGATAAGATCACGACGATCCTGCCGGAATCGTCCGTCGTCGGAATGCTTCTCGAGCATGAGGAGCGCTATGAGGTCGTGCGCAGCACGCAGAGCGGTCTGTGGCAGCACGACGGCTTCTCGTGGCAGGTGCGCGGGGAGAAATTCGAGCATCTTCCGGATCTCACCGAGGGCGGCAAGCTCGTCGACGAGACGATCCGCACGTTCATCCTCTCCCTGAGCCCGGAGCAGCGCGTGGCCTTTACCGACGCGCTGTTCGACATCCTCACCTGCACCGACGCCGGGACGCTGACCGACCTCAAGGAGGGCGGACTCAAAACGGCGGCGGCCATGCTCAAGAAATACCGCACGCTGGACAAGCCCACGCGCAGCGCGCTGGGCAGCACGCTGCGCCTGTTCATGGCGGCAGGCGCGAAAACGGCGGCCTCCGAGCTCAACCCCGTCAGCCTGCTCCTGCGCCATCTGCCGCTGCAAAAGCTGGCAGACGGTCTGGAGAAGCCGTAACAGCTGAAAGCAGTCCCGCAAAAAACAGCCCCCTGTGCTGAACAGGAGGCTGTTTTTCAAATCGTCCGCAGGACCGCTTCGCGGTCTGCGAGCTGGCCGATGGGGCAGATCGGCTCCGGCACGCCGTCAAACGAGCCGATGTGCTTTTCGAACCAGACCACATCGCGCCAGCGGCCGTTTTTGTAGCCGGTATTGTGATACGTCCCCAGCAGCCCGAAGCCCAGCTTCCGGTGCAGGGCAGCGCTTGCGTCGTTCGGCATGGTCACAACGCCGTAGGCCGTGCGGACGCCCTGCTCCTTGAGCAAGGCCAGCAGCGCCCGGTAGAGCCTTGTGCCGAGGCCCCTTCCCGCCGCGTTTTTTGAAACGTAGACGGAAAGCTCCGCGTTCCAGTCATAGGCGGCACGCTCCTGCGCGCGGTGGGCGTAGGCGTAGGCGAGGATTTTTCCCTCCTCCTCCGCGATCAGCCACGGGTAGACCGCGCCGTAGCTGCGGATGCGTCCGGCAAACTCGTCTTCGGACGGCAGCGCCGTCTCAAACGTGATAGAAGTGTCGATATACTGTGCGTAAATGGCGAGACAGGCGGCTGCGTCGTGCTCGTCTGCAAAGCGAAGGTTCATACTGCCGCCTCCCTTACGGAACTACGATGTCGATCGCGCGGTGCTCGTTGTGGATCTCGACCTCGGTTACGCTGCCGCCGAATTCGCCGTCGACCGTCCAGGAAACCGGCTCGTCGAACTCAAAGCGCAGCGCGCCGGTCTGCGTGGAAATAAACGAATCGTTGTCAAAATCCAGCCGCAGCGCACGCGTCGCGGCCAGATTGAACTCTGCAAGATTTTTTGTCGCGCGCACGAGGATCATCTCATACAGCCCGTCGTTGAGCGAGATGCCGAGATCCTTCGTGGCCTTGAAGCCGCCGACGGAGGTCGTGCTGGTCACGAGGCCGACGAGCACGTCGGCCTCCTCCTTCCGGCCCTCGTAATAGACGCGCACGTGCGTGGGCTTCAGCCGTCCGAGCGCGCCCGCGCCGTTCATGATATACGCAAGCCGGCCCCAGATGCGCTTGTCCTCCTGCGGCGTCTCATACGGCACGTCCGTAAAGATGCCGAAGGCGGCGACATAGGTAAAGTACCGGTCGGGGCCGAACGAGCCGATGTCCAGCGGGTATAATCTGCCCCCCACGATCTCCTGCGCGGCGCGGATGGGGTCCTTGGAAAGGCCCAGCGTGGAGGCCACGTCGTTGACTGTGCCGCCGGGGATGTAGCCCAGCGGGGGCCGCTTTTCATACGGCAGCGCCATGAGGCCGGAGACGGCCTCGTTGAGCGTCCCGTCGCCTCCGGTGCAGACGATCAGGTCATACTGCGTCCCGCGTTCGGCGATCTGCCGCGTGATATCGCGCGGCCCGGTCGTCATGTGTACGGTCGGCTCATAGCCGCCCTTGCAGAAGATCGTCAGCACCTCCATAAGCGAGCTGCGGATCTCGGCGTGGCCCGCGTTCGGGTTGATGAAAAACAGTAAGCGTTTCATGTGCGGACTCCCTCCCGGCAGCTTGTCAGTTCTGCTGCATGATGTCGACGATGGCCGCGTTCTGCTCGGATTCCGTGGCCTCGAACTTTGCCGCGACCTCCTGCAGAACGCTCACGGACAGCTCGTTCAGATAGTCCTCCTCTGCGCGGACGTACCAGTACGCGTGTTCGCCCGTGGAGGAGAAGTACATGATGTGATAGCCGTAGCTGGTCTTGACGATGCCGGTGTCGCCGGGCTGACGGGCGGGATCGAAGCACCAGGCGTCAAACTCGTCGACCATCTTGCCGGGATAGATATCCTCGTACAAGCCGCCGTTTTCCACGCTGCCGGGATCCTGCGAGTTTTCCGCGGCCATGAACGCGAAGGAATCCTCGGTGTGCTCGCCGTTCTGCCACTCGGTCAGCAGATCGTTTGCCTTCTTCTCGGCCTCTGCCCATGCTTCGTCGGTGTAGGTGCCGTCGTCATTCTTGCCTTCGGGCTGGATGAGGATGTGGCGCACGTTCACCATCTTCACATCGGATTTTTCAATGCCGTTTCCGGCGTAGGAATCGGCGTTGTCGTCATAGTATTTGCTGATATCGTCCTCGGTGTAGGGCTTCTCGTCGACGAGCACCTGCAGATAGGCCGAGGCCGTGATCTGCCGCTCGACAAAGGCGTGGTACGACGTCAGCGTGGCTGCCGGGCCATAGGCCATCTGGAGATATTCGTCCGCGCTGCCGTAGCTGTAGCTTGCGGCGGCTACGGTGATCTGGCCGTCAAGCTCGTCGAGGTAGTCCTGATCCTCCTGGCTCAGCTGGAAGCCTGCAAGCCGGGCCTCCTGCCAGATGGCGGTGACGTTTTCATAGTTCGTGATGGCCGCCTGCAGGAAATACTGCTGCCAGGTGCGCGTGTCGTCAAACATACACATCTGCTGGTCAAACGGCGTGCTGGTGTCGATAAAATATGAAGCGTAGCTGCCGTAGTTGCTCATGAGCGTATAATACTGCTGCCAGTAGTAATACGGAAGCTCCCGGTTCGTCAGATGGTCGTCGCCGCAGACGGCGATCTCGCGGTTCAGGACATCCTCGGTCAGTGCGTCCGCTTCCACGGTGTAGCTTATACCGTTGCCTGCGGGCTCGGTTTCCTCGCCGTCCGTCTGTTCGCCGGTCTGGCCGTCCTCTGCGGGGGTCTGATCGTCTGGCTGGGTAGTGTCGGGGGTACCGGCAGGCTCGGAGATTGTCGCATCGCCGGGCTGCTCTGCATCCAGGCTGACCGTTTTCGGCTTCAGCGTGAGGATCAGCGTGATCGCCGCAGCGATCACAACGGCTGCGCCGCCGATGATCCACGGCAGCGGAGATTTTTTCTTTGCGGGCTGCGCGGCGCTGTCCTGCGCGCCCTGCGTGCGCTCGTCTTCGAGCGGAATGGTACGTGACTCCTGCGCGGCAGCGTCTTCGAGCGGAATGGTATGCGCCTCCTGCGCGGCAGCATCCTCGGTCGGAAGCGTATAAGAGGAATACTCCTCATTGTCCGGCATTCCGGATTGCTCCGGCGCCTGATTGGTCTTATCGTCCATGTGTGTCATTGCCTCCCATATTGTTGGTGTCCCCTAAGCATACCACATGCGCACGCGGTTTGCAATCGCGGCAGAGGCGTTCAGTTTTAAACATTTTTTGAATTTCTGCCGGGGTTTTTCTTGACAAGGGGACAATAAATGGGTACACTGTAGCTGATATATGCAATGAAAAGGACAAGTACGGGGTTTTGACGCGCAAAGAGAGCTGCCGGTCGGTGTAAGGCAGCGGCAGAAGCCTCCGAAGATCCCCTTGGAGCAGCCGGGCTGAACCGCAAGTAAGCCCGGACGGGACTTCCCGTTACAGAAGGCGAGTGCCCGCGTTTTGATGCGCGGGAATTCAGGTGGTACCGCGGTCATTTATCGCCCTGAGCCAAGGCTCGGGGCGTTTTGTTTTTGCAGGAGGAATTATGGAATACAAACAGACGCTCAACATGAACAAGTCGGGCTTTCCGATGCGCGGCGGGCTTCCGATGCGCGAGCCGGATATGCTGAAGCACTGGCAGGAACTCGACCTTTACAACGAACTGCTCAAAAAGAACGAGGGCAAGCCCCGCTTTGCCCTGCACGACGGCCCTCCGTTCTCCAACGGCGCGCTGCACATGGGCCACGCGCTCAACAAGTGCATCAAGGACTTTATGATCCGCTCGGCGGCCATGCGCGGGTACTACACCCCGTACATCCCCGGCTGGGACAACCACGGTATGCCCATCGAGTCCGCCATCATCAAGAAGAACAAGCTCAACCACAAGGCCATGCCCATCCCGGAGTTCCGCTCCGCCTGCCATGACTTCGCGCAGCATTATATTGACGTGCAGATGGAGGGCTTCAAGCGCCTCGGCGTCGTGGCCGACTGGGAGCACCCGTATAAGACCATGGCCCCCAGCTTTGAGGCCGAGGAGGTCAAGGTCTTCGGCGCGATGTACAAAAAGGGCTACATCTATAAGGGCCTGAAGCCCGTCTACTGGTGCTACCACGATGAGACGGCGCTGGCTGAGGCCGAGATCGAATATCAGGACGATCCCTGCACCACGGTCTATGTCAAGTTCCCCCTGCACGACGATCAGGGCAAGCTCACGGACGAGGAGAAGAAGAACCTCTCGTTCGTCATCTGGACGACCACGATCTGGACGCTGCCCGGCAACCTCGCCATCGCGCTGAACCCGGTCGAAAGCTATGTCATCGTCCGCAATCACCAGAACGGCGAGCAGTATCTCGTCGCCGAGGCGCTCATGGAGAAGGTCATGAAGGTCGGCGGCGTGGAGGACTATACCGTCGTCTCCCGCCACGAGGGCGCGTTCTTTGAAAATATGCTGGCAGACCATCCGTTCCTGCCGAAGACCTCCCGCCTTGTCCTGGCCGATTACGTCACCATGGACTCCGGCACGGGCTGCGTCCATACCGCCCCGGGCTTCGGCGCGGACGACTATCAGACCTGCCGCCGCTACGGCATGGACATGGTCG
>OHCN01000172.1_pt1 | contig 42450 bp, 37 predicted proteins | sample 1566761 | NCBI WGS metagenome assembly OHCN01 (sample SAMEA3879568, study PRJEB24766) | human gut metagenome | biome: human-associated habitat; feature: feces | place: USA | collected 1985/1987 | reverse complement strand
CTCCTTGTCGACGAGAGCCACGTCACGCTGCCGCAGGTGCGCGCCATGTACCGCGGCGACCGCGCACGCAAGGACTCGCTCGTCGAGTACGGCTTCCGCCTGCCCTGCGCGTTTGATAACCGCCCGCTCAAATTCGACGAATTTGAGCAGCGCGTCCACCAGCGTATCTACGTTTCGGCCACGCCCGGCGACTATGAAAAGGACCGCGCGGGCCAGATCGTCGAGCAGGTCATCCGCCCGACGGGCTTACTCGACCCGAAGGTCGAGGTGCGCCCTGTCGAAAACCAGATCGATGATCTCGTCGGCGAGATCAACGCAAGATCGGCGCGCAATGAGCGCGTGCTCGTCACTACGCTGACGAAAAAGATGGCCGAGGACCTGACGCAGTATCTGACCGGCGTCGGCATCCGCGTGCGCTACATGCACGCGGACGTCGAGACCATCGAGCGCATGGAGCTCATCCGCGGCCTGCGCCTCGGCGAGTTCGACGTGCTCGTCGGCATCAACCTCCTGCGCGAGGGCCTTGACATCCCCGAGGTCTCGATGGTCGCGATTCTGGACGCGGATAAGGAAGGCTTCCTCCGCAGCGAAACGAGCCTCATCCAGACCATCGGCCGCGCCGCGCGAAACGCCGACGGCCTTGTCGTGCTCTACGCCGACACCATCACCCCCTCGATGCGCCGCGCCATGGACGAGACTGAGCGCCGCCGCCAGATTCAGGACGACTACAACAAGGCGCACGGCATCATTCCGCAGACCATCCGAAAGGACGTGCGCGAGATCATCGAAATTTCCAAGAAGGACGAGGAATCCGCCCGCCGCCGCGGCAAGCGCAAGCTCTCCGAGCGCGAGCGGGACGAAGAGATCAGAAAGCTCGAAAAGCAGATGCAGGAGGCGAGCCGTATGCTCGAATTCGAGTACGCCGCCATCCTGCGCGACCGCATCATCGAGCTGCGCAAGGAAAACACGAAATAACGAGAAAGAGACAAAACCTGTGAAAAAATACGCTTCCTACGCCTGCATTTTAGCGGCCGCCGCCTGCTGGGGCTGCATCGGCCTATTCAACCGCCCGCTGCTCAATGCCGGCATCGCGCCGGAAAACCTTGTCGTCATCCGCAACCTGGGCGGCCTTGCGGTGCTCGCGTTCTTCTTCCTCTGCACCGACCGCAGCGTCTTCAAAATGAAGGCAAAGCACCTGCCGATCTTTATTGCGACGGGCATCATCAGCGTCGTGCTCTTCACGCTCTGCTACTTCAACGCGCAGAAGCTTTGCTCGCTCTCGGTCAGCGCAATTTTGCTCTACACCGCGCCCGCGATGGTGGTTCTGATGAGCGCGCTCGTCTTCAAAGAGAAGATCACGGGCAAAAAGCTCCTTGCCCTCGCGCTGGCGCTGCTCGGCTGTGCGCTCGTGACGGGCGTTTTCACGGGCGGGCTGTCGCTGACGACAAAGGGACTCTTGTTCGGCCTCGGTGCGGCATTTTTCTACGCGCTCTATTCGATCTTCGCGCCCTTCGGCCTGCGGCACTACAGCCCGCTTGCCGTCGTGTTCTGGACGTTCGTGTTCGCCGCGCTCGGCGCGCTGTTCGTCGCTGACTGGGGCAACCTTATGACGGTTCTGAGCGTGCCGCAAAACGCCCTCCTCGCTGCGGGACTCGTGCTGCTCTCCACCGTCGCGCCCTACATCCTCTACACCAAGGGCCTCGCCAACGTCGAGAGCGGCAAGGCCAGTATCATGGCGAGCATCGAGCCGGTCGTCGGCACGCTCGTCGGCACCCTCGTCTTCGGCGAGCCCATCAGCGCGGGCGTATTCTTGGGCCTCGCCTGCATTTTAGCCTGCGTGTACATTCTGCGGTGATTTTATCCCCGTTTTCCACATAGGAGGTCCCTTATGGCAAAGAATAAAGAAGAAAAAACCAACGTCATGCGCGTTTTGGAGCAGAAGAAGATCGCCTACACCGCGCACACCTACCCGCATGAAGAGGGCATGGCGGTCGACGGCGTCACGGTGGCGAAGTCCATGGGCTTTGACCCCGCCATCGTCTTCAAGACCCTTGTCGCGCGCGGCGCGAGCAAACAGTATTACGTCTTCGACGTGCCGGTCGCGGAGAATCTTGACCTCAAAAAGGCCGCGAAGGCTGTGGGCGAAAAGTCCATCGAAATGATCCACCAGAAAGAGCTGCTGCCGCTCACGGGCTACGTCCACGGCGGCTGCTCGCCCGTGGGAATGAAGAAGCTCTTCCCCACGGTGTTCCATGAAACCGCGGAAAACCTTGAAACAATGATCGTCTCGGCGGGCAAGATCGGCTATCAGGTCGAGCTTGCGCCCCACGACCTCGCCGCGCTCGTGCGCGCGAAATTTGCGGATATCATTGTTGAATGAGGTTGACATAAAAAATTCAGACGAGTACGCTGGTCTCGCAGCTGCGAATCCAGCAACAGGAGTTATCGATTCATGCCAAGTAAGATTTTTGTCAAAGGCGCAAGAGAAAATAATCTCAAGAACATCGACGTTGAGATCCCACGCGACGCGCTGACCGTCATCACGGGCCTGTCCGGCAGCGGAAAGTCGTCGCTCGCGTTCGACACCATCTATGCCGAGGGCCAGCGCCGCTATGTGGAGAGCCTGTCGTCCTACGCCCGTATGTTCCTTGGGCAGAAGGAAAAGCCCGACGTCGACTATATCGAGGGCCTTTCCCCCGCCATTTCCATCGACCAGAAGACCACCTCGCAGAACCCACGATCCACCGTCGGCACGGTGACGGAGGTGTACGACTATCTGCGCCTGCTCTGGGCGCGCGTCGGCACGCCGCACTGTCCGAACTGCGGCAAGGAGATCCGCCAGCAGTCCATCGACCAGATCATCGACCAGCTCATGGCGCTGGGCGAGGGGACGCGCGTGCAGATCATGGCGCCGGTCATCCGCGGCAAAAAAGGCGAGCACGTCAAGATTTTCGAGGACGCGCGCCGCTCGGGCTATGTCCGCGTCCGCGCCGACGGGAACATGTATGACCTCAGCGAGGAAATTTCCCTCGAAAAGAACAAAAAGCACAATATCGAGGTCGTCGTCGACCGCCTGATCCTCCGCCCCGACGTCGTCCACCGCCTGACGGACTCGTGCGAGACTGCGGCGGCGCTCTCGGGCGGTCTCATTCTCGCAAATATCCTGCCAGACGACCGCGATATCCTCTTCTCGCAGAACTATGCGTGCGAGGACTGCGGCATCTCCATCGAAGAGCTGACGCCGCGCATGTTCTCGTTCAACAACCCGTTCGGCGCATGCCCGACGTGCACAGGCCTCGGCACGCAGCTCAAGGTCGACCCCGAGCTCGTCATCCCGAATAAGAGCGTTTCCCTGCTCGACGGCGCGATCTGCGCCTCGGGCTGGAACAACGTGCGCGGCGACGGCATTTCGCGCATGTACTTTGAAGCGTTGTCGAAAAAGTACCATTTTTCCCTCCGTGACCCTGTGGAAAAGCTCTCCAAAGAGGTCATGGACGTCATTCTCTACGGCACAAAGGGCGAAAAGCTGGAGCTCCAGTATGACCAGCCGCGCGGCAAGGGAGTTTTGTATCAGGCGTTCGAGGGTATCATCCCCAACTTAGAGCGCCGCTACAAGGAGACGCAGAGCGACGGCGTGCGCGAGGAGTTAGAGTCCTGCATGAGCGAGTGCCCCTGCCCCGCCTGCGGCGGCAAGCGGCTCCGCCGCGAATCTCTCGCCGTCACGGTCGGCGGACTTAGCATCAGCGACTACTGCGAAAAATCCGTCGTCGACGCGCTCGACTTTGTGGATCAGCTGACGCTGACCGAGCAGCAGATGCGCATCGGCGAGCGCATTTTGAAGGAGATCAAAAACCGCCTCGGCTTCCTGCGCTCGGTAGGTTTGGAATATCTGACGCTCTCGCGCGCGAGCGCGACGCTCTCCGGCGGCGAGGCGCAGCGCATCCGTCTCGCGACGCAGATCGGCTCGAGCCTGATGGGCGTGCTCTATATCCTCGACGAGCCGTCCATCGGCCTGCACCAGCGCGACAACGACAAGCTGCTCGCCACGCTCAAGAGACTGCGCGACCTTGGCAACACGCTCATCGTCGTCGAGCACGACGAGGACACGATGCGCGCGGCGGACTACCTCATCGACATCGGTCCCGGCGCGGGCGCGCACGGCGGTCAGGTCGTTGCCTGCGGTACGCCGGCAGAGGTCATGGCGAACCCGAATTCCCTGACCGGCCAGTATTTGAGCGGAAAGAAAAAGATCGAAGTGCCGAAAGAGCGCCGAAAAGGCAACGGCAATTTCCTCACCGTGCGCGGCGCGCAGGAAAATAACCTCAAAAACCTCGACGTCTCGATCCCGCTCGGCACGTTCACGTGCGTCACGGGCGTGTCCGGCAGCGGCAAATCGTCGCTCGTCAACGAGATCATCTACAAAAAGCTCGGCGCGGACTTAAACCGCATGAAGGTCCACCCCGGCCGCTGTAAGGCTATCGAGGGCGAGGAATTCCTCGACAAGGTCATCTGCATCGACCAGAGCCCCATCGGCCGCACGCCGCGCTCCAACCCCGCAACGTATACGAATTTATTTAACGACATCCGCGACCTCTTCGCCTCGACCCCGGACGCGAAGGCGCGCGGCTATGCCGCGGGCCGCTTCAGCTTCAATGTCCGCGGCGGCCGGTGCGAGGCCTGTTCGGGCGACGGTCAGCTCAAGATCGAGATGCACTTCCTGCCCGATATCTACGTGCCCTGCGAGGTCTGCAAGGGCAAGCGCTACAACCGCGAAACGCTCGAGGTCCACTACAAGGGCAAGAGCATCGCGGACGTGCTGGAAATGACCGTGGAGGAGGCGCTCGAATTCTTCCGCGACCTTCCAAAGCTCGAAGCGAAGCTCCGCACGCTCAGCGAGGTCGGCCTCGGCTATATCCGCCTCGGCCAGTCGTCTACGACGCTCTCCGGCGGCGAAGCCCAGCGCGTCAAGCTCGCGACCGAGCTTTCTAAGCGCTCCACGGGGCGCACCATCTATATCCTCGACGAGCCGACCACGGGTCTCCACACGGACGATGTGAAAAAGCTCCTTGAGGTTTTGCAGCGCCTTGTCGACGCGGGCAACACCGTGCTCGTCATCGAGCACAATCTGGACGTCATCAAGTGCGCGGATTATCTGCTCGACCTCGGCCCCGAGGGCGGCAGCGGCGGCGGTACGCTCGTCACCTGCGGCACGCCCGAGGAGGTTGCCGCGTGCGAGCAGTCCTATACGGGCCAGTATCTCAGGAAAATGCTGCGTTAAGATTCACCCATCGCCCGTCCGCGCCGTAGAATGGCGCGAGGTGATGATATGCGGCTTTTACAGGACGGCGTTGTCGCGGCGCTCGCTGCCATCGGCTTAACGGCGGTGATCTTTCTGCTCGTTTCGGCCATCGTGCACCCGCGGCGGCGCGGCACCATCCCCGCCACGGCGGTCATCGAGACGTGCGGCGAGGCAAAGACGCTCGAATACACGGTGCGCGCGCTGCTGCGATCGCGCTATGAAGAGGGCGGCTTTTCGCGCGTCGTCATCGTGGACTGCGGCCTTGCCGACGAGCCGCGCCGCGTGGCGGAGCTCTTGTGCCGCAGCGAATACGAGGTCTACCTCTGCCAAAGAGAAGAACTGACCGATTTTTTCACTTAGGAGACAGTTATGGGAGAAGAAACGACCATCATGGGCACGGTCCTGTCCGTCGTTTTCCAGAATGAGGAAAACGGCTATGCCGTGCTGCGCCTTGTGACGGACGACGGCGAGCTTTTGACGCTCGTCGGCTGCGTCCCCTGCGCGGCGCCGGGCGAAAACCTGACGGCGACCGGCTCGTTTTCCTCCCACCCGCAGTACGGCGAGCAGTTTTCCGCGAGCGAGGTCGAGCGGTACCTGCCGTCGAACGAGACGGAGATTTTAAACTACCTCGCTTCCGGCATCGTGCGCGGCGTCGGCCCCGCGACGGCGGAAAAGCTCGTCGCCAGATTTGGCATCGAGACGCTGCAGGTGCTTGAATCCGAGCCGGAAAAGCTCACGGCCATCAAGGGCATGACCGCCCGCCGCGCGCAGGAGATCTCCGCGGCGTTCAACGAGCAGATGGGCCTTCGCCGCGTGATGGAATTTCTGGCGCATTACGACCTGCCCGCCGCGCTCAGCGTGCCGCTCTACCGCCGCTTTGGCGCAAACGCCATGGCCGCGCTCGAGCGCAACCCGTACTTACTGTCCGACAGCGCGTTCGGCGTGGACTTCTCCGTCTGCGACGAGATCGCGCTCTCCATGGGCTTTGGCGGCGACGCGTCGCTCCGCACCGAGGCGGGGCTGACATTCGAGCTCTCCCACAACCGCGACGCGGGCGGACACGTCTTCCTCCCGCGCGAAAAGCTCCTCGCCGCGACGGCCCAGCTTTTGGACTGCGATGTCGACGCGGTGGAAAAAAGCCTCGACGATCTCATCGCCATCCACCGCATCGTGCAGGAGGGCGTCGCGAATGTGACGGCCTGCTATTTGCGTCAGTCGTGGGAGGATGAGACCTACGTTGTCACGCGCATCGAGGCGATGCTCGCGGACAAGCCCGACGCCCTGCGCGGCGTCGAGCGCGTCATCAAAGAAATCGAGCGCGAGCAGGGCGTGCAGTACGCGCCGCTCCAGCGTCAGGCTGTCGAGCTCGCGGCAAAGGAAGAATTGCTGCTGCTGACCGGCGGTCCCGGCACGGGCAAGACGACGAGCGTGCGCGCCATCGTCGCGCTCTTCGAGCGCATGGGATTGAGCGTTCTGCTCGCCGCGCCCACGGGCCGCGCCGCCAAGCGCATGGGCGAGCTCTGCGACCGCGACGCGCAGACCATCCACCGCATGCTCGGCATGACCTTCAACGACCAGACTGGCGAGGTGACGTTCACCAAAGGCGAAAAGGAACCGCTCGAGGCCGATGCGCTCATTGTGGACGAGACCTCGATGGTTGATCTGTCCCTCATGCGTGCGCTGCTTGCGGCGCTGCGTCCGGGCTGCCGCCTTGTGCTCGTCGGCGACCCCGATCAGCTGCCGAGCGTCGGCGCGGGGAACGTATTTTCCGATTTGATCCGCAGCGGGCGCATCGCGACCGTTGCCCTGCGCGACATTTTCCGTCAGGCTGAGCAGTCGATGATCGTGCGCAACGCGCACCTCGTCAACACCGGCATGCCGCCCAAGCTCAAAAACGCGGCGGCGAACGACTTTTTCTTTCTCCCCCGCCGCGACAGCGTGCGATTGGTCGAGACCGTGGTCGAGCTGTGCAAAACAAGGCTGCCCGACAAGATGGGCATCCCCGCGGACGAATTGCAGGTGCTCACCCCGACGCGCCGCGGCGACGCGGGGACGCGGTCGCTGAACTTTGCCCTGCAGGCCGCGCTGAACCCGCCGAAGCCCGGCAAACAGGAGCGCCGCTTCGGCGAGCTCATCTTCCGCGAGGGCGACCGCGTCATGCAGACGCGCAACGACTACGACGTCGTCTGGCAGAAGGAGGACGGCACCGCCGGCACGGGCATCTTCAACGGCGATGTCGGTAAGATCGCAAAGATCGACCCGAGCGGCGAGCTTTTGGAGATCGTCTTCGACGACCGCACCGCGACCTACACGTCCGACATGCTCGCAGAGCTCGACATGGCCTACGCCATGACCGTACATAAGGCGCAGGGCAGCGAATACCGCGGCGTTGTGTTCATCGGCGCGCCGTGTGCGCCGTCGCTGATGGTGCGCGGCGTGCTCTATACCGCCATCACCCGCGCGAGAGAGCTGCTCGTCATCGTCGGCGACGATTCCGCCGTGAACAAAATGGCGGAGAACGACCGCCGCAGCCGTCGGTACAGCGGCCTCAAGTGGCGGCTTCGGAAGGGTGGGGAGGAAAAATGAGCTTTTTGGAATCGCTCGCGTCCTTACTTTTTCCACCGCGCTGTGCCTTCTGTGGAAAACCCGGCGTTCACGGCGTGTGTTCTGAGTGCGAAAAGGCGCTCCCCTACTGCAAAACGCCGCTCCATGAGAGAGCGGAGATCGGCGCGTGCCTTGCCCCGCTCAAGTACGAGGGCATCGTGCGCGAGGCGCTGCTGAACTACAAATTCCACGCGGGACAGAGCCGCTGCACGGGCTTTGGCGATGTTTTAGCGCAGGCCGCCGCCGAGCACTTCGGCGGAGAGTTCGATTTGGTTACCTATGTCCCCGTGTCGAAAAAGCGCAAACAAGAGCGCGGCTACGACCAGTCGTATCTGCTCGCGCGCGAGACCTGCCGCCACTGGAGCGTCGCGCCGGAAACGCTGCTGCAAAAGACGAAGGACAACGTCGCGCAGTCGTCGCTTTCCTCCCGCGAGGAGCGGCAGAAAAACGTCGTCGGCGCATACGTTGCCGTCAATGAGGACAAGATCAAGGGTCAGCGCATTCTGCTCATCGACGATATCCTCACCACCGGCGCCACACTCCGCGAAGCCGCGAGAGTTTTACGGGAAGCTGGCGCGGAAAGAGTCATCTGCGCCACCCTCGCCGCGGCAGACGAAGACTAAAGTCTTCAAAAAAGAGGCGACGCCTCTTTTTTGAGAAAGTTTCGCTGCGCTTCGTGCCTCACAGGTTCGACACGCGCTCCGCGCAAAGTGTTTTTACCCACGTACACGCCGCGGGTAAAAACGATTCAAATGTTTCGCGTCTGCGGACGCGAAAATCAGCGGCGCAGGGGTATGTTTTTCCTTATTTTCCCCTGATACCGTGCGGAAAATCGCGCACAATGCTATTGCAAACTCAATTTCGAGCCGTTATAATAAAAACATCATGGGAAAGTATGAGCATTGCTCATTTCAGTTTTCAGAAAAATAAGAGGTAACACGCTATGTTTTCTTTTACCAAAGACATCGGCATGGATCTGGGCACCGCGTCGGTGCTGATCTACATTAAGGATAAAGGCATCGTGCTCAACGAGCCCTCGGTCGTGGCGCTCGACAAGAACACCGGCAAGCTCTTGAAGGTCGGCGCGGATGCGCAGGCCATGCTGGGCCGCACGCCGGGCAACATCATCGCCATCCGTCCCCTGCGCGAGGGCGTCATCTCCGACTACGAGGTCACCGAGCGCATGATCAAGGAATTCCTGCATAAAGTCATGGGCTTCCAGCTCTTCAAGCCGCGCATCATCATCTGCGTTCCCTCCGGCATCACCGAGGTCGAGGAGCGCGCGGTCATCGACGCGGGCATTCAGGCCGGCGCGCGCCGCGTCTACCTCATTGAAGAGCCTGTCGCCGCCGCCATCGGTGCGGGCATCGACATCACCCAGCCCGAGGGCCACATGATCATCGACATCGGCGGCGGTACGTCCGATATCGCGGTCATTTCGCTCTCCGGCGTCGTCGAATCGTCCTCCATCAAGATCGCGGGCGACCAGTTCAACGAGGCCGTCGTCAAGTATATGCGCCGCAAGCACAACCTGCTCGTCGGCGAGCGCACGGCCGAGCAGATGAAGATGCAGATCGGCTGCGTCTTCCCGCCGGAAGAGGAAATGACCATGGAGGTCAAGGGCAGAAGCCTTATCACGGGCCTTCCCGAGCTCATCTCCGTCTCGTCTGCGGAAATGCTCGAGGCCTTTGAAGAGCCCGTCGAGCGCATCATGGAGGAGGTCCACCTCGTGCTTGAAAAGACCCCGCCCGAGCTCGTGGCCGATATCTCGAACAACGGCATCGTCATGACCGGCGGCGGCAGCTTAGTCCGCGGCTTTGATAAGCTCGTCACCGCCCGCACCGGCATCCACGCCATGGTGGCCGAGAACGCCATCCAGTGCGTGGCCGAGGGCACGGGCAAGAGCCTCGACAGCATTCAGGACATGCAGGACGGCACGATGAACCTGAGCCGCCGCAAGCAGATCAACTAAGAAAATTCGGGAGGATATCATGGCGGTCTTATCAAATCTCCAGCCGGAAAAGGTATTCTACTATTTTGAAAAGCTTTGCTCCGTTCCCCACGGCAGCGGAAATACGAAGCAAATCAGCGACCTGTGCGTCGGCTTTGCGAAGGAACTGGGCCTTAAATACCGTCAGGAGGCGTGCAACAACGTCATTATCTGGAAGAACGGCTCTTGCGGCTATGAAAACGCCGCGCCCATCATTTTGCAAGGCCATATCGACATGGTCTGCGCCAAGACCGAGGACTGCACCAAGGACATGACGCGCGACGGGCTCGACGTCCGTACCGACGGCGAATGGGTCTGGGCAGACAAGACGTCGCTTGGCGGCGACAACGGCATCGCCGTTGCGATGATCCTCGCGATTTTATCCGACGAAACGCTCCCCCATCCCCCCATCGAGGCGGTCTTCACCGTCGACGAGGAGGTCGGTATGGACGGCGCGTTCGCGCTGGACTGCTCGGACTTGAAGGGCAAAAAGCTTTTGAACCTCGACTCTGAGGAAGAGGGCGTTTTCACCGTGTCCTGCGCGGGCGGCGTGCGCCTTGACTGCACGCTCGAACTCAAGCAGAAGCGCACGGCGGATATGACCGGCTACCGCGTGACGATCTCGGGTCTCAAGGGCGGCCACTCCGGCATGAACATCAATCAGGGCCGCGGCAACGCCAACTGCCTGATGGCGCGCACGCTGTATAGCGCGATGGAGCGCTGCCCCTCGCTGCGCGTGCATGAGCTGACGGGCGGCGAGTTCGACAATGTCATCTGCCTGCGCGCCGACGCGCTTGCCGCAGTCTCCGCGGCTGATGCGCCCGCGTTCGAGGCGTTCATCAAGGAATTCGACGCAACGCTCAAAAATGAGTACGCCGTTACCGACGGCGGCATTTCCCTCATGTGCGAAAAGGCTGACGTTCCGGTCGCATTCTCCGCAGCGGACACGTCGAGACTGCTGCATGTGCTCCTTGCCCTGCCGCAGGGCGTGCAGGAGATGAGCGCCGACTTCCCCGGTCTTGTGCAGACTTCTCTCAACCTCGGCGTGATGCGCACGGACGAGCACGGCGTGAAGTGCTCCTTCTCCGTCCGCTCCTGCATCGCCTCGCAGAAGGATATGCTCATTCAGCGCGTGAAGGCCATCGTCGAATTCGGCGGCGGCACCGTGGGCGAGCGCAGCAACTATCCCGGCTGGCAATACGACCGCGATTCTGCCCTCCGCAAGGAGATCGAAGCGGTCTACCGCGACCTCACCGGCCACGACGGGAAGATCGAAGCCACCCACGGCGGCCTTGAGTGCGGACTCTTCATCGAAAAGATCCCCGGCCTCGACGCGCTGTCCATGGGACCGGAGCTGCACGATGTGCATTCGGTGGAGGAGAGGCTGAACGTCGCCTCCACCGCGCGCGTCTATGAGCTCGTGTGCGAGGTGCTCAAGCGCAGCAAGTAAAACCGCGAACAAAAAAATAAAAAAGGCGGAACCTCTTTTTGAGAGGTTCCGCCTTTTTGCTGCTTTGCGGCATTTAGCCGCCGTAGCCGAAGAAGTTATTGAAGAAATCCCAGGGATTGGAGTAGTAGCCGTTGCCGCCATTGCCGTACCCGCCATTGCCGTACCCGCCGTTACCATTGTAGCTGTTGTCGGTGCTCTGGTCGGAATTGTTCGTTTCCGCCGATTCGGGAACAGCGTCGAAGGTGAGCTCTACCTCGATCGTCTTACCCTCGCGGTAGACGGTCAGCGTCACGGTGTCGCCCGCGCTGTAGCTCTTCTTGGCCGCGACGAGGTCTTCGTAGGACGTGATGTCGGTGTCGTCCATCTTCGTGATGACATCGCCGAGCTTGAGCCCCGCCTTGTCGGCGGCGCTGTCCGGGTCAACGGAGCAGACGAAGACGCCCTCGGTCACGTCGTAGCGGTACTGCTGCGCCATCTGCGCGGTCATCGTCTGCGGCGTGATGCCCATGTAGGCCTTGTTGGTCACATAGCCGTTGGTCATGATGTCCTTGACGAGCGACACGACGTCGTTGATGGGAATGGCAAAGCCGATGCCCTCCACGGTGGTGTTCGAGTAGCTCGAATACTTGGCCGACACGATGCCGATGACCTCGCCGTAGCTGTTGAAGAGCGGGCCGCCGGAGTTGCCGGGGTTGATGGAGCAGTCGACCTGGATCATGTTAAAGGGCGTGCCGTCAACATTGATGGCGCGGTTGACGCAGGAAACGATGCCCTCGCTCATCGAGAACGTCAGCTCGCCGAGGGGATTGCCCACGGCGGCGACGGATTCGCCGATGGCGACCTTGCTCGAATCGCCCAGCACCACGGGCGTCGCGCCCGTCACGTCGATCTTGAGAACGGCGATGTCGTAGTCCTCATCGCTGCCGATGACCTTGGCGTCGTAGGTCTCACCGTTGTAAAGCGTTACCTTCACGCTGCTCGCATCAGAGATGACGTGGTGGTTCGTGAGAATGTAGCCGTCCTCCGTGATGAAAAAGCCCGTGCCGCTCGCGGCGGTCTGCACGGTCTGGCCGAAGTAGTTGGTCGTGGCGGAAACGTTGATGGACACCACGCTGTTGACGTTCGAGGCATAGACCTCCGACATCGACATCTGCGTCTTGCCGTCGACCTTGACGGTCTGCACCTGCGCGACCTCGCGGTCGCTGACCTGAACGCTCGTCTTGTTCACCTTGGTCGTCGCGCCGCTCACGCCTGCGCCGATGAAGCCGCCGACGAGCGCGCACACCAGCGCCAGCGCCACGATCTTGCCGGAAAGACCGCTGCCGCCCTTTTTCTTCGGGCTGCCGCCGGGATTCTTATCCCACGGGTCCTCGGCGTAGTTCTTCGTGTCGATCGGGGCGTTGGGGTTCTGCTCGTCGCCCTTGCGATAGCTGTAGTGATACAGGTTGTTTTCGTCTTCGTACATGATGATGACCTCCTATGGACTGAGACCCTTGCTGGCAGCCTCTTTGCTTTCGATGATGCTATCATAGGGCATATTTATGTATATTTCTTGAACGCTATTTGACGATTTCTTAAATTCCCGATGACTTTTTTAAGTTTCTGTGATAATCGCGCGATTCCCCTTGCGATTTATTTCCCGTCATACTAAAATGAAACGCGACTGAAGAAAAAGGAGGCGGCGCACATGCTTCGCATCGACAACCTGAAGCTCCCCGTGGGGGTAAAGGAAGACAAGCTGCGCGCGGCCTGCGCGCACGCGCTGCGCGTGAGCGAGGAGGCGCTTGTTTCCGTTCATCTCCTGCGCCGCTCCATCGACGCGCGCGAGGGCGTGAAGCTCGTCTGCTCCTGCGCGGTCGAGGTCAAAAACGAATCCGGCGTTTTACGGCGCTGCAAGAATAAGAATGTGCAGCCCTATGCGCCGAAGAAATATACGCCGCCCGCGCCTGTTTCAGCGCCGGAGGTCTCCCCTGTCGTTATCGGCGCGGGGCCCGCGGGCCTTTTCTGCGCGCTGCTGCTGGCCCGCTGCGGCGCAAGACCCATTTTATTAGAGCGCGGGCGCGCGGTCGAGCAGCGAAAGCGCGATGTCGAGCACTTCTGGCGCACGGGCGAGCTTGATCTGACCTCGAACGTGCAATTTGGCGAAGGCGGCGCGGGCGCATTTTCCGACGGCAAGCTCAACACCGGCACAAAGGACCTGCGCCACGGCTATATTTTAGAGGAGTTCGTCCGCTTCGGCGCGAGCGAGGATATTTTAGTCGACGCCAAGCCTCATGTCGGCACCGACAAATTATATGTGGTGCTGCAAAATCTCCGCCGCGAGATCATCGACCGCGGCGGCGAAGTTCGGTTTTCCCACAGGGTTGTGGATATCGAGCAGAACAGCGGCAGCGTCACGGCGCTGCGCGTGAGCGCCCCCGAGGGGGAGTACACGCTGCCCACAAAGCACGTCGTGCTCGCGCCCGGCCACAGCGCGCGCGATACGTTCGAAATGCTGCAAAAGCGCGGCGTGCCGATGGAGCCCAAGCCCTTTGCCGTCGGCGTGCGCATCGAGCACCGCCAGCGCGACATGGACTTAGCGCAATATAAGGAGGCGGCGGGCACGCCCGGCCTCCCACCCACGTCGTACAAGCTCTCCTGCCACACGGAAAAGGGGCGCGGCGTGTTCTCGTTCTGCGTCTGCCCCGGCGGCGAGGTCGTCGCCGCCGCGTCGGAGGAAAAGCGCGTCGTGACAAACGGCATGAGCGAATTTGCGCGCGACGGCGAGAACATCAACGGCGGACTTTTGGTCTCCGTTACGCCGGAGGATTTCCCGTCCGGCGACACCCTCGCGGGCGTCCAGTTCCAGCGCGAGCTGGAGGACGCGGCCTATCGCCTTGGCGGTGGAAATTACGCCGCCCCCGCCCAGCGGGTCGAGGATTTTCTCAAGCATCGCCCGTCAACGGGAGCGGGAAAGGTCGTGCCGACCTATCTTCCCTCCGTCCGCTGGTGCGACCTGCACGGCTGTCTCCCGCCCTTTGTGTGCGAGGCGCTCGAGGAGGGCCTTCCGATGCTGGGGCGGAAATTAAGGGGCTTCGATGCGCCCGACGCCGTTTTGACGGCGGTGGAGACGCGCTCTTCGTCGCCTGTGCGCATCGTGCGCGACAACTTGAGTTTTCAATCCGCCCTGCGCGGTCTATATCCCTGCGGCGAGGGCGCGGGCTACGCCGGCGGTATCATGAGTGCCGCGGCCGACGGCCTGCGCGTCGCAGAAATGATTTTGGAGGAATTGAGCCATGAATGAAAAAATCGGCGTCATCATCGACTTCCTGACTCCGGCATACGAAAAGACGTTGCGCGACACCGCCGCGCGCTGCGGCTACGACATCGTCTTCTTCCCCTCGTCCAAGGCGGCGGAGGGCAATGTGGACGACTGCACGATCCTCTACGGCCATCCGTCCCAGCGCGTCATCGCGGGCGCACGTAATCTCAAGTGGTACGCGAGCTGCTGGGCGGGCGTGGACCGCTTCTGCCGCGACGACCTGTATCAGAATCCCGACTGCCTGCTGACGAATGCCTCGGGCGCTTACGGCACGACGATCGCCGAGCATTCCGTCATGGTCTCGCTGATGCTGCTGCGCCGCCAGATGGAATACACCGAGATCATCCGCGAGGGCGGCTGGCGCGTGCTCCCGGGCGGCATCCACTCGCTCCACGGCGCGCGCGTCACGTGCCTCGGCACGGGCGACATCGGCACGGAATTTGCCCGCCGCGTGCGCGCGTTCCATCCCGCGAGCCTGACCGGCGTCAGCCGCAGCGGCCGCGCGAACGCGGACTTTGACACCGTTCATCCCGTCACGGAGCTCAATCAGCTCCTGCCCGAGACTGACCTTCTCTTCATGTCTCTCCCCTCGGTGAGCGACACGGTGAACATCCTGAACGCAGAGCGCATGGCGTTGCTCCCGAAAGGCGCTTATGTCGTCAACGTTGGCCGCGGCACGGCCATCGATCAGGACGCGCTCATTGCAGCGCTGGATTCCGGGCACCTCGCCGGTGCGGCGCTCGATGTCGTCGTGCCCGAACCGCTGCCTGCGGATCATCCGCTGCGCAAGGCCAAGAACCTCCTGCTCACGCCGCACGTCGCGGGCAACATGACGCTCGGCTACACCTGCGAGCGCAACGTGCAGCTCTTCTGCGAAAATCTGGAAAATTACGCCGCGGGCCGCCCGATGCATCACCTCGTCGACCGCAGAAAGGGCTATTGAATCGCGTCGCGTTCCGCCGCTTTGCGGCGGGCGCAGCACATAAAAAGGCAGCAATATGAAAAATTCCCGCATCAAAAACGGTATCATGCGCATTGTGCAGGGTATCATCATCGGCGCGGGCGCGATTTTGCCGGGCATCTCCGGCGGCGTGCTCGCAGTCGTATTCGGCATCTACCGCCCCGCGATGGAGCTGCTCACGCACCCCAGGCGCGCGCTTCAACGCTACTGGCGGATGCTGCTCGCCGTCGGCATCGGCTGGGCGATCGGCTTTTTGGGCGGCGGCAGCGTGATCCTTGCGCTGTTTCACCAGTCGGAAACCGTCGCTACGTGCCTCTTCATCGGGCTCATCCTCGGCACGCTGCCCGACCTCTGGCGCGAGGCGGGCACGCAGGGGCGCGGCAACGGTTCGTACATCTCGCTGATCGTCAGCTTCCTCGCCCTGTTCGGCGCGCTGATGGCCGTCAAGTTCAGTTCATTTGCCGAGATGCCCGCAAACTTCTGGGGCTTTCTCTTCTGCGGCGTGCTGTGGGGCTTCAGCTTCATCATCCCGGGGATGACGTCGTCGTCCATCCTGATGGCGGTCGGCCTTCTCACGCCGCTGATCGACGGCATCGCGCAGCTTGATTTCACCGTGCTCATCCCCTGGGGGCTTGGCATGGCCGGCGTGATGGCGCTGTTTGCCCGCATTGTGAGCAGGCTTTTCGACACGCACTACTCCATCGCTTATCACGCCGTCATCGGCATCGTGCTTGCCTCCACGATCATTATCATTCCGACGGACTTTGCCTCGACAGCGGAGATGGTCTGGGGCGTCGCGTGCGCCATTCTCGGCGCGGTGCTCGCGTATTTTGGCAGCAAGCTCCAGCCGCAGGAAGACGCGGAGATTGAGGCGAAATAAAAGCAGATACAAAAAGCTGACGGTCAAAAGATCGTCAGCTTTTTACGGTATCATCATTTGTGAGCGCTTCGCTTTTGCGCTTGCGCTTGTAGTGGTACATCGTCCGGTCGGCGCGTTTGATCGCATCCTCTACGCTGCCGAGCACCGGATTGAAGCACACATAGCCGACCGACACGTGCGGCAGGTGCTCGTTTTTCACTCGCCGTGCCGTCAGCTCGCGCAGGAATTCCGAAAGATACTTTTCCGCCGCAGTGTCGGAGATTTGCGCGATGACGCAGAATTCGTCGCCGCCGATGCGGTAGCAGTAGCCGACCTTGGAGAACACGGCGTAGATCGTGCTGCCGACCTCGGCAAGCACCGCGTCGCCCACGCCATGGCCACATGGCCAAAGGTGTCGTTGACGGACTTGAACTCATCCACGTCGAAATAGTAGATGACTGCGTGCCCGCGCAACGAGGCGAGACGGCTCTCATAGCTGCGGCGGTTCAGAAGATGAGTCAGCGTGTCGATTTTCTGCGTGAGCTCGGAATACAGGATGTAAACCATCAGAACATCGACCGCTGAGCACGCCCACATGATGCGCACTCCGGCACCGTACTGGAGGAACAGCCCACAGAAGAAAAAACCGGCAGGACGATAACGAGCGCCCGATACAGGCCATAATGGTGCGAACTCTCGCTCAGCAGCTGACCAATGAACAGCAGAACGCCGCTGGCATAGGCCAGCACGTAGACCCAGTAAAACGTTTCGTGATGATAAACGTTTTGTGCGTCGACCGAGAAGATGAAGCCGAAGAAAGCCGACAGCACCTCGAGCCCCGCGTGGACGCCGATGAGGGTATAAATGAGCTTTTTATGCTTGAGCGGCGTCATCGGGTCGCTGCAAAGCACCGTGATGACCGGCGCTGTGGACAGCTCGATGGTCTTAACGAGGATGTGCAGCGTCCGCAGCGACGGGTCGGCTCCGTCCATCCAAACGCCGAACCATTCCGATACCATGCATGCGATCATCAGTACGGAGATCGTGTAAACCATCTACTTTTTGTCATGCTCCATCAGATCATTGCCGCTCACGAGCATGTCCATGATAATCATAATAAAGACCGAAAGGAAGATGATAGCCGAGTAGAAATCAAACATGGCGCGAACCTTCCTTTCTGATAGTTATATTCTTACTATACCACAGTTGAGAAAGACTGCAACTAAAACTAAAAAAACGTCGAATCCTGTCGTTTTTCCAAAATTCACACAGAATCTGACAGCAATTCGCTGTACTGCGCAAGGCTCTGCGTGGCGAGTTGCTGCATCGTCGACCAGTCCGCCGCGCCCGCACTTCCCTGCACCGCCACGGTGCGAAAACCCGCGTCCTTCGCGTTTTGAATCGCCGCAAGCGAGCCGGAAAAGACGATCGTATCGTCCTTTTGCGAGTGCAGGCGCTTCATCGCGCGCTCGAACATCGTGCCGCTGTCCGCCTTGCAGAGCGCGACGGATTCTGTCAGCACGAAGCGGAAATACGAGTTAAGCCCCGCCTTTTCGAGCGCTTTTTGCGCGTCCTCCGCGCTGAGCGCCGTCACCGCGCCGAGCCACACGCCCTCCATCTTAAAAAGTGAAAGCGCCTTGTCGAGTCCCTCGCGCGCCGCGCCGTCGGGGGTGAAGAGGGTATCGCCCAGTGTAAAGATTGCGCTTTGCAGCCGCATATTCGGTTCCTCCTGCGTTTGAATGATGATTGCCTCTTATTATAATGCGCCCCGCCGTCATTTGCAATCGCGGCGAAGAAGAATATCCTATGCAGCACGATTCTGTATAAATTTACGAATACATTCACAAAAGGATCTGAAAGACGGGGGCTTGACGCACTGCTTTGTGAAAAATGATGAACAAAAATACAGATTCAACGCTGAAATTTGGCGGGATTAGGTATGAATATTCTCTTGACTATGTATTTTTATTGAGTTACACTAAACTCATCAACTTTCCGCCGCTGTGTGTGGCGGCATAAGACCACTCTGGAGGACGAAAACCATGAAACATTATCCAAACTCTGTCAGCAAAGCGCTCGCGCTGCTGACGGCCCTGGTAATGACGCTCTCGCTCGCGGTCACGTCCGCGTTTGCCGTCAGCTACCAGGACATGAACCCCAAGGACGATGCGCTGCTGGGAACGAAATTCCCGGTCGACGCGACAATCACCCTTGTCACCGATGAAAACGGCAAGGACGTGTCCCTCTCCATCCCCGTGTCCGGCATGACGAAGGATGCGCTCGCCGCGGCCGTCAGCACCGGTACCGTTTCGCTCTCGCTCGAGCGCGACGATTCCCGCCCCTACGTCAACGAGGAGCTGTTCCCCTACGCTTACGCGGGCGGCCCTCTGAATGACTGGCTGACCGAGGGCGACGAGCACCAGTTCACGGACATCAAGCTCTCCGCAAGCGAGAAAAACGGCAAGACCGTCCTCGACGTGAGCTTCCACGTGAATAACTACTTCTACTCCACCAACCGCAGAACCGGCGTGACGACGCCCGATTACAGCGTGCCCCATGTGAACGGCGGCTACTACATCGACCTGTGCGGCTACTTTGATCTCGTCGCCAAAAACAGCGGCAAGGATCTCGGCTCCGTGAGCGTCAAAGTTGCGCCGTATGAAAACTTCAACACCATGTGGGAGATCTACAAGGAGCTCGATACGATCGCGGCGAACGGCATGAAGAACGGCCTGTATGTTGAAAGATTCTCCATGGGCCAGTCCACCGCGGGCCGTGATATGCCCTATCTCATCGTGGCCGACTCCAAGGCGAGCGTGAGCAAGTGGCTCGCCCTGACCGAGCAGGCCGAGACCGATCCCGATGCCGTGCTCGCCCAGATCAAGTCCGGCGCGCTCGACGATATCCGCGTGCCCGTGATGTATTCCAACATCCACTCCAACGAGGTCGCCGCCACCGACGGCGTGCTCGACTTCGCCAAGATGATCACGAGCGAAAAGACCATCGACTACAAGACGCTCACCGGCTTCACCGCCGCGGGCGAAAAAGAGCTCAAGGCCGAGATGGGCCCTGTGGGCGCGGAGGGCAGCGTCGCCATCCCCGACCTCGTCAAGGACAAGGCCAGCTACTTAGGTTACCTGACGGCCGACAACAACGGCAAGTCCGGCAAGGTCGACCTTGAAAAGTATTACACCGTCGAAAATAAGAGCGTGAACGTCAAGGACGAGCTTTTGTCCGACGTGTTCTTCATCCTCGTCCCCGAGGAGAATGTCGACGGACGTACTTACCTGACGAGACATTCCACCAATGGCTATGACCTCAACCGCGACAACTCCTTCCAGACCACGAGCGAGACGGCCAACATGCAGCAGCTCATCGGCACGTTCAACCCCATGTCGCTTGCCGAGTTCCACGGCCGCGTGCAGGCCTTCCAGTGCGAGCCCTGCGATCCCCCGCACGAGCCGAACTTTGAGTACGACCTGCTCGCCGAGCACCTCATCACCGGCGGCGAGGCGCTGGGCATCGCGGCGGTCGCCAATAACGACGGCTACAACAGCTATGTGATCCCTCAGCGCGATTACCTGAGCTACACCGGCAACGGCACCGAGACCTACTGGGAAGACCCGTGGGACGATATGTCCACGAGCTACACCCCCCAGTTCGCCATGCTCCAGGGCACCGTTGCCTACACCGTTGAGCTGCCCGCCTACAACGACGATACCGCTCAGGCGGCGCAGTATGGTATCCTCGGCAACGCCGCCTATGTTGCCGCCGAAAAGCTCTCCTACCTCACCTCTCAGGTCAAGATCTTCGAGCGCGGTGTGAAGAACTTCAATTCCGACGCCTACGCGCTCGTCGGCCAGTGGCTGTGCGACCAGAACGACGTCGAGGGCGCGGAGATGGACGTCTTCCGTCCCGAGTACAACGGCACGGGCCAGAACGGCAATTTCTATCCCGAGTGCTACATCATCCCGCTCGACGGCAAGAACCAGACCAACCTTCAGGCCGCGGCCGACATGATGGAGTGGCTCACGAGAAACGACGTCAAGGTCAACGTGACTGAAAAGGAATTCACCTATGACGGCGTTGCCTACCCCGCCGGTACGATGATCGTCTCGATGTATCAGGCCAAGCGTTCTGTCGCCAACGGCGCGCTCTATGACGGCACGCTCATCAACGGCTGGACGATCCTCTACTCCGAGGGCATCACCTCCTTCAATGAAACGCGCGGCTTCGACATGGTCACCGTGGCCGAGCCCGCCGCCTACAAGAGCATCTCCGCCGTCTGCGGCGACGCGATGGATCACGACGACGCGCTCGCTTACACCAAGGCGCTGACCTCCTACTTCACCGGCGACAAGAATAAGGACGTCATCCTCTCCAACGCCTCTGAAGACTCCACCGCCGCCGTCAACGAGCTCTTAAAGGCCGGCAAGACCGTCGGCATGGTCACGAGCGGCGACCACATGGGCGATTTCATCTGCTCCTACGCCGACTATCAGACCGTCGCGGGCAAGTATCTGCTCTCTGCCGCGGGCGTCGACAAGACGAGCGTGAAGGCGAAGATCATCACCAAGTCCCCGACCGTCTACGTCCCCGGCACGCCTGCTGAAAGCGAGAAGGGATTTGTCTACACGCCGCAGATCAGCCAGAGCGCCGGCTGGAACTATGATACCGCCGCGATGAACCTCATGGGCTTCACCACGACCTCCGACGTGACCAAGGCGGACGCCGCCGCAGGTGCGACGAAGCTCGACACCGCCGCAAAGACCGCTGTGAAAAACGGCCTGCCGTACATCGGTTACAGCTATTCCGCAGCGTCCTCCGCCTCTGACCTCATCGCCGGCGTGGAATACACCGAGCTGGACGGCGCGATGGACTGCCTGACCCCCGTTGTCTATCCCAACAAGACCCTTGTGAACGCGAGCTACATTGCTGACGGCGACGATATCCTCTACGCCTACGGCCTCGGCTACTTCTCCAAGGTTCCCACGGGCGCGACGGTGCTCGTCAAGAGCGATAAGACCAAGACGCCCACCGAGGGCTTCATCCCCACGAACACTGCCGAGCGCGCCGCGGGCTTCAAGGCCTACTTAAACGGCGGCGTGCAGGGCTTTGCCTACAAGGAAAACGGCATGAATGTCGTCCTCTTTGCCAACTCCCTCACCCATAAGGTCCACCAGAGAGACGAATATGCCTACCTCAGCAACTTCCTCTTCTCCTCTGTCCTGAGCGACAAGAACTATGACGGCTCCGCGTCGCTTCCCTTTACCGATGTCGCCGACGACGCCTACTATGCCGACGCCGTTGTCTGGGCCGTTGCGAAGAACATCACCTCCGGCGCGACCGCCACGACCTTTGCGCCGAACGCGGGCTGCACGCGCGGCCAGATGGTCACCTTCCTGTGGAGAGCCAACGGCAGCCCCGAGCCGAAGTCCATGACCACGTCCTTCACCGACGTGAAGAGCGGCGCGTATTACGAAAAGGCCGTTGCGTGGGCGGTGGAAAACAACGTGACCACCGGCACGAGCAGCACGACCTTCTCCCCGGATGCTTCCGTCACGCGCGCACAGGCTGTCACCTTCCAGTGGAGAGCGGCCGGCGCACCGGCGGCTGAGGGCACGAACGCCTTTGCCGATGTGAGCGCGAGCGCCTTCTACGCCCCCGCCGTGCAGTGGGCCGTCAACGCGGGCGTGACCACCGGCACGAGCGACACCACCTTCTCCCCGAACAGCAACTGCCTGCGTGCGCAGATCGTTTCCTTCCTCTACCGCGCCGCCAAGTAAGCGGCCACTATCTGATGAAAAAAGAGGGAACGGTTTTTCCGTTCCCTCTTTTTGTTTTTTTCCGAGAAAGGCAGGAGGTCTTTCCTTTTGCCGAAAACAAGAAAAACCTCACTTCCGAAGAAGTGAGGTTTTGGTGGAGACTGCTGGACTCGAACCAGTGACCTCCTGCGTGTGAAGCAGGCGCTCTAACCAGCTGAGCTAAGCCTCCAACTGTGGTGACCCGTACGGGATTCGAACCCATGTTACAGCCGTGAAAGGGCCGTGTCTTAACCACTTGACCAACGGGCCATATGAGACACGGGATGCTTTCGCATCCCGTGCATCTGGTAGCGGCACCTGGATTTGAACCGGGGACACTGCGGGTATGAACCGCATGCTCTAGCCAGCTGAGCTATGCCGCCAAATATTCCTGCTCGACAGGACAGAAGCTACTATACCAAATAAGATAGCCCTTTGTCAATAGCTTGTCCAAAAATTTTTGCGATTTTCCAAAATCGGGGAGAGGGGCGCGCCCTCTCCCCTGCTTTTCATCAGCAAACGACGTTTTTCCCCTCCGACCAGACGGAGACGATGTTGTGCCGGTGCATCATGTAGATCGCGCGCTCGAAGCGCTCGCGCACCGAGAGCGGATGCGCGGCCTCGGTAAAGTCGGAGTCGTCGACGACAATGGCGTGGAGATAGTCGCCGGGGACAAATCCACCGTGCCCGCCGAAATACTCGTGTCCTGCGCTGGAGCCGAGGTAGTAGCCCTCCTCGACGGTCAGAAATTCGTCCTTTCCGTCGCTCTGCATGTGGCGGAACTTCGACGCGCGGATGGACATGGTGATGACCTTGTTCATCGCCAGCAGCGCGCCGCCTGCGATATCCGACCCGAGCGTGACGAGGTTGCCCTCGCGCAGCAGCGTCCGCACGGGCGCGACGCCCGAGCAGATGTTGATATTCGACCCCGCGCAGTGCGCCGTGACGACGCCATGCTCGCGCATGGCCTCGCGCTCGCGCTCGTCGGAGTGGACGCAGTGCGCCATGACGGTATGGTCCTTCCACAGCCCCGCGCGGTCGTAGCTCTCCCAATATTGCACGCAGTCGGGGCAGAGCTCTTTGACCCACGCGATCTCACCCTTATTTTCAGACAGGTGCGATTGGACGTACAGCCCGCGCTCCGCGGCGAGCTTGCCGAGCCAGCTCATCAGCTCGTCGGTGCACGATGGGGTGAAGCGCGGCGTCAGGATGGGCTTGACGGTCTGGAAGCGCCCGCACGCGTCCAGCCAGCGCAGCGTTTCGCGCTTGGACTGCTCGGTCGTCTCCTGAAGCTCGGGGCTGCCGTTGCGGTCCATGTTGACCTTGCCGACATAGCCCGTGACGCCCGCCTTTTCGAGCTCTTCCATCAAAATGAGCGTCGCGTCCGTGTGGAGGGAGGAGAACATGCAAACGCGCGTCGTGCCGCTCGTGATGAGGTCGCTCGCGAGCTTTTTGTAAATGCGGCGGGCGTAGTCGCTGTCTTCAAAGCGCGCCTCGGTCTTGAACGTGTAGGTGTTGAGCCAGTCGATCAGCGGCAGGTCCATGCCCATGCCGAGCATGGGGTACTGCGGCGCGTGCAGGTGCATGTCGACAAAAGACGGCATGATGAGGCTATCACCGTAGTCGATGACTTCCGCGTCGGCGTTCTGCGGCACGGCCTTTTCAACGCTTTGGATGCTGCCGTCGTCATGCAGGACGAGGCAGCCGTGCTCGACGATCTCGAGCTTGCCGAGCGCCGGTGCGGAAACGAGATTGCCCTTGAGGATCTTCATATCAGTCACTCCTGTTTTAGCTTTGTGCAAAAGAAAAAGCGCCCCGCCCGGGGACTTCTCCCCCGGCTGAGCACCCATAGCAGAGCCTTTCGGCGGCTCCGTAGAAACTTTCGCGCCATGTAAGCGAAACTATATGAGTTTTTCTCCGCTGCCATCACCATACCACGCGAAAGCGAAAATTGCAAGCGAAAAGCGGCGGGCGCGCTATGTCATATCGGCGCAAATGCGCACATAGGATTGTCCCAAGAGGTGAATCACGATGCAAAAGAAACGGACAGGACGGATGCTGTGTTCGCTCGCGCTCTCGGCGGTGACGCTCTGGGGCGTGAGCGTCACGGCACCGGCGAAGGACGCGCGCGATGCGCTCCGCACGCTCAAGGACGAGACGCTGGGCGTGATGCTGCTGAGATATGAGCGCGGCGACGGCGGCGAGGACTTTCTCAGCCTGCGAACGTCGCTCGCGCTGCACGCGACGCCGCTTCTGCGCGAGGGCGAGGAGAACATCGCGCAGGCATGGTCGGCAGAGCTTGAGCAAAAGCCCGATGACAGCGCGGACGAAACGGGCGACGCGCAGGACAGTGAGGGCACGGTGCTCACGCAGGAGGAGACGCCGGACGAGATCGCCGTGACGGAAAACGGCTCGCCCGCCCGCACGCTCAAGGCGTCCGACCCCTCGGGCTATACGGTATTCGGCAATGTGTACATCAACAACGGCTCGGATGCCGCGCTCGACGCCTCGATGCTCTCGGGCGATTATGCAGCAAAGCTCGGTGCGGAGGGGCCGCAGGTGCTCATCATCCACACCCACGGCTCGGAGAGCTACACCATGCCGCCGGGGCAGGAATACGACGTGTCCGACACGTTCCGCACGCTGGACACGAACTGCAACATGATCCGCATCGGCGACGAAATGGCGCAGGTGCTGACCGACGCGGGCATCAGCGTCGTGCACGACCGCTCGCTCTACGACTATCCGAGCTATTCGGGCGCTTACAACCGCTCGCTCGCGTCGATCGAGAGCTATCTGCAAAAGTACCCTTCGATCTCGTTCGTGCTCGATGTGCACCGCGACGCGGTGCAGGACGCGAACGGCCAGCAGTTCAAGCTGCTGTGCGGCGAAGATAAAAACGCCGCACAGCTCGAATTCGTCATCGGGTCGAACGGCGGAGGCCTGAGTCACGATCTCTGGCGCGAGAACTTAAAGCTCGCCTGCGCCGTGCAGGAAACCCTGTACAAAGACTATCCGACCCTCATGCGCCCCGTCACCGTGCGCAACTCCCGCTACAACCAGCACATGACGACGGGCTCGCTTCTCGTCGAGGTTGGTACGGCGGGCAATTCGCTCGAAGAAGCCGTCAACGCCGCGCGGCTTTTTGCCGCGGGCTTTGCCAAAACGATACAAAACGGGACGTAACGGCGCTCCCGCCGCCAAAATAGACGGAAAGAGGCAAAAAAAGCACAAATTCTTGTCAAAGTTGCCGTGTTGCATTCTGCACAAAAATCCTGTTAAATGGAAGTTACCATTTCAATCGAAAAATTTCGTCAGAAATTATTTTTTCAGGAGGGGTAATTCCATGGAGCTTCTTCAGGAGCGCATCCGCCGCGAGGGCAGAGTCCTGCCCGGCAACATCGTCAAGGTCGACGGTTTCCTCAACCACCGCGTCGACACCCGTCTGCTCGAGGACATTGCGGACGAGTTCGCCAAGTATTTCGACACCAGCAAGATCACTGTCGTTCTGACGGCGGAGGCCAGCGGCATCGCGCTTGCGACCATCTGCGCGCAGAAGTACGGCGTCCCCATGCTCTTTGCCAAGAAGGCCAAGAGCGACAACATCGAAAGCGGCCTGTACCAGAGCGAGGTCTTCTCCTACACCTACAAGAAGAGAGTCACGCTGCTCGTCTCTCAGGAGTGGCTGAACGCGGACGACCACGTGCTCATCATCGACGACTTCATGGCCAACGGCTTCGCCGTGCAGGGCCTTGTCGATATCGTCAACGAGGCGGGCGCGAAGCTCGAAGGCATCGGCATCGCCGTGGAAAAGGGCTTTCAGGGCGGCGGTGACCGCTTCCGCGCGAGCGGTATCCCCTACAAGGCACTCGCCGTCATCGAAAAGGCGGACGAGAACGGATTTGTCTTCCGCGAGGAATAAGTTCTTCAAAAAAGAGAGGCTGGCCAAATGGCCAGCCTCTCTTTTTTGAGCAGGTTTGCACTGCGCTTCGTGCCTTGCCGTCCGTAGGGCGTCTGCGACACGCGCTCCGTGAGAAGTGTTTTTTGGCACGCGCATGTCGCGCCAAAAAACGATTAAAATTTATTTCGCGTCTGCGGACGCGAAGGTCTGCGACGCTGGCGCCTGTTTTCTGCCCGTAGGGCAGAAAATGCGGCGGGTGGTGGACGGGAGAGGGTGCGTGGATTTTTAGTGCGGAGGGCCTGTTCACTGCCGGAGGCAGCGAATGCGGCACGGGAGGGATTTTGCCTGCTTGCCGCCGGAGGCGGCAAATGCGGCGGGAAAAATTACAGTTAGTTGCCGTTCATTGCTTCTGTGGGGACAAAGTAGTTTTCTGAGGCGATGATCGTGCCGTCGTTCAGGGTGACCATCATACGGTCCATGTCTTTGTCGATGTCGATGCTTTTCACATCGAGCGGTGAAAAGTTGCCCGCGTAGAAAAAGGTGAGGATCGGATACTCGTTGTCCCCCCAGTTGATCTTGGCTTCGACGCCGTCTCTGCACGAGGGCTCGTAACTTTCCATGGCAAAGGTCCCGACGAAGCTGGTGGAAGACCATGCCTTTTTGAGCGTGCCGGAAATGGTGATGGAGGAGGGCGCGTAAGTCGTACCGTTGTCCTCGTAGACCCTTGCGGGAACGGTTTTGTCAATAGTTTTTCGCGTCCCGCGGATGCCGAGCAGGACGATGGCGCAGAGGATGGCAACCAGAAGAATGAGGGCCGTTTTTCTCTTTTTGCGGTTCATCGTGTGCATCTCCTTGTCCTGTTAAGTTTTGATGTGAAATTGCCCCTCAGAAAAGCGTGCAAACCCACGCGAGGGCGGCGGAGAGGGGAATGTAGAGCAGAAAGTGCGTAAGATGCGCTTTTTTGTTGTACCCGAACAGCTGCGGGGCGGCGATGCCCTTGATCTCGGGGTAAAAATGAGGAAAGAAGTTCGAATGGCACAGCAGCACCCAGTCGAAAAAGAGAATGTCGTAGACCTCCATGACATAGAGGATCACGAGATACCGCGCGAAAAACGCGCCGAAGGTGAAACCGTTCCGAACGCCGTCCTACGCGGCGAGGACTGCCGCACCGAGAAACAGCAGCATCGCCAAGATGCCGAGGCACCAGCCGAGGATATGCGCGCCGCGGAAGCGCTCGGCTTTTCTCTCAGGAACGGCGGCGAAGACCTCACGCGGCGCGGAGGAGAAGAATTTCTTCTCCTGAATGAGCCCGACGCCGGCGTACAGCAGGAGAAAATACGCCGCCATGACGAGAAACGATGCAAGCAGGGTGATCTTCATTTCTGTTGATGTCTCTTTTGCCGTCGTTTTTTGCCGCTTTACAGGCGGTAGAGCTCCGGCCGCCGGTCGTGAAAAACGGGGACGGCTTTGCGGAGTGGCGCGATGGAGGAAAGGTCCAAGTCGGCGGTGACGATCTCCTCTTCCCCGCCGCCTTGGGCTAAGACCGCGCCCAGCGGGTCGATGATGCGCGAAAAACCGCCATACAGCGTGCCGTCGCGCTCGCCGCAGGCGTTGCACGAGACGACAAAGAGCTGGTTTTCGATCGCGCGGGCGGCGGTGAGCGTCTCCCAGTGGTATTGGCGCGCCGCCGTCCACTGGGCGGGCAGGAACATGACCTGCGCTCCGCGCAGCGCCAGCGTGCGCCACAGCTCGGGAAAGCGCACCTCGTAGCAGATGAGAAGGCCGCAGCGCACGCTATCCAGCGTGAAGGTGACGAGGTGGTCGCCGGGGGTGTAGACCTCGTGCTCGCCCATCGGCGTGAAGGGGTGGGTCTTGTCGTATTCGGCAATGCACGCGCCCGCGCGGTCAAAGACGCAGGCGGTGTTGTAGATTTTGCCGCCGCGTCTGTTCGACACGCTTCCCGCGACGATGTTGACGTTCAGCTCGCGCGCGAGCGGGGAAAAACGAGCGCGCACGGCTTTTGCGTTTTCATCGCACGCCGCGGCAAGGTCGCCCGCGGGCATGAAGCCCGTGTTCCACGTCTCGGGCAGGACGACAACGTCGAACACGGGCTTCAGGCCGTTTTCCGCGACAGCGCGGCGCACGAGCGCCTCCGCGCGGTCAAAGTTCGCTTTGCTCTCCAGCGAGCGCATATTCATCTGGATCACGCTGACCTTCATGGTGGTGTCCTCCAAAATCGTTTTGATACGGTCATTATACGAAAAGAAAGCCTGCATTGCAATGCACAACAAAAAGAGGACGGCAAATGCTCGGTGGTCGTAAAACAGTAATATGCGAATTTCTTGGAACAGGCATGATTTCGGTCATGCCTGTTCCGCTTTTATCAGTTCATCCACGGGAATGTAGCCAACGAGGTCATATTCGATATGTACCTTCTGTTTGCGCTTACCGCTGGACTTGTCGGGTGCTTCCACATAAACCGCCTTTACAAGTTCTCTGAGGGCGTATGGCGTGAGTTCCGTGAGTGTGGTGTATCTGCGTACCCGCTGAATAAACTGTTCAAGGTTTTCTATCTGCCGTTCCTGTACTTCGACTTCTTTTTGCAGATTTACGATTTCAACTTTAAGCTGCGCCTGTTCGTCCTCGTAAGTTTTGCTCATCATGGCAAAGCGTTCGTCGCTCAGATTGCCCTTGGCGTTATCCTCGTAGATTTTGATAAACAGGCGGTCAAGCTCCCCTATACGCTTTTCTGCCTGTGCCAGACGCTTCTTATATACCTTTATGGTTTCCTCGCTTTGCAGACGGAGCTTTTGCTCCATTTCCACCCTAAAATGCGCTTCGTATTGGCTCACGAAAGAGATAACTTCTTTCATGTGTTTCCAGACCACATCCTCCAAAACGACGGCTCGGATGTAATGCCCGCTGCACTTGTCCTTGTTGGCTCGGTGCGTGGAGCAGATGAAAAAGTCCTGCCGCTTTTCAAAGTAGTTGGTGGTGGAGTAGTAGAGCTTCTGTCTGCAATCAGCGCAGAACACCAAGCCCGAAAACGGACTGCTCTTGCCCGTTGCCGTTCTCCTGTGTCGCTGCTGTCTGATTTCCTGCACCTTGTCAAAGACTTCCTGTTTGATAATCGCAGGATGAGTATTGTAGAAAATCTTTTGATTTTCTTCGGGATTCTCCCTCTGCTTCTTATCCCAAATGGAATTGGTATAGGTTTTGAAGTTGACAGTAGCACCAATATACTCTTTGCGTTCAAGAATATTGACGATGGTGCTTTCGTGCCAGCGATAAGGATTCTCCGGCTCGGTGTGCGGAGTTTTCACGCCCTGTTTGGTTTTGTATGCAGTGGGCGTAAGTATCTTTTCCCGTTCAAGTTGTTCGGCAATTTGGCTCGGTCCACGCCCGTTCATACAGAGCGTGAAAATCTTTTTGACCACCTGTGCCGCTTCTTCGTCGATGATCCATTTTGTTTTGTCCTCCGGATCTTTGCGATAGCCATACGGCACATGAACGGTCAACCTCTCGCCACGCTCACCCTTTGCCTTTTGCACTGCACGAATCTTTCTGCTTGTGTCTTTTGCGAAAAACTCGTTGAACCAGTTCTTTATACCGGCAATATCGCTGTCGGTACTGTTGGGATTGATACTGTCAAAGTGGTCGTTGATGGCAATGTACCGAACATCGTTCTGTGGAAATGTGTAGTTGATGTACAAGCCTGTCAGTGAGGAATTACGTCCAAGTCTTGAAAGGTCTTTCGTAATAACTGTGCCAACATTGCCTGCTTCAATCTCCGCAAGCATTTTCTGAAAGCCTGGGCGGTTAGCAAAGTCCACACCGCTGTAGCCGTCGTCGATGAAAAACGTCGGGTGGGGGAAGCGGTGGTCTCGTGCATATTGAAGCAGAATGGATTTTTGATTCTGGATAGAGTTCGACAAATCTTCCTTGCTGTTCTTCTTATCCTCTTTGGTGTCCTCGACGGACAATCTGCAATAAAGTGCTGTGATTCTATCTGTTGCCCTTAACATTTCGTTATCCTCCTTTGGTTGGGCAACTGTCTGTACAGGATTGGATTCTTGGATTATATCAAAAGAGGTGTCGTTGTTCATTCGCCATCCTCCGTGATACCTAATTCATCATCGGCAGCGTTCTGCTCCATAATGCGGTGGAGCTTCTTATCGAGAGTTTCCGTACCCTCGTAGTTGCCTGTAACTGTGTATTCTGTGCCGCCGATCTCGTCCACGATTTTCACATCGGGCAACCAAAAGGCAGACAGATTCTTGACGACGATGTTGCCCTTTTCATCGAAAGTAAACTCACGCTTGGGGCATCATCGGGGCGAGGCTCGACCTTGGCATACGGGTCGGGATTGGAGAAATAGTATTCGGGAACTTCCTCGTCATACTCTCCGCTTGCAAGCTGTTCCTCAAACACAAGCTCGTCAATTTCATCGGCGGTGAGTTCGAGGACTTCTTCCTCTTTACGTTTTTTATCCATCGTGTCGAACCTCCTTTATGTTTCAGCTATCGATAAAAGCAAAATCCCTTAAATCCCGAAGATACCGTTCGCATTCGTAGAGATATTCAAATTCGTGAACATATACCGGTTTGCTCAAGTAAAACGACTTGGCCAACACAGAGCAATATGGCAAGGAAGAAGATTTTTGCTTTCCGCTTGTTGGAAAAACATAATTGAATCCCATATCAGATGCCTTATTTGAAGCACAAGAAAAATAACGAATACCAATTAATTGGTCGTATTCATTCTCAGCATCTTGTTGTGAGCCGATTTCACTTCTAACCCACTGCATCAAAAGCTGAGGAATAATGTATTCTGCTGCAAAGGGATCATTTTTATTAACTCTGATATACGAGCAAGCTGCTATTAATGGATACCAAAGCATATATGCAGCACGAACATTCGAGCTGTCCAATAATGAGCTCTCAATTCTTCTTTCAAATCGTTCATTAACGCGTCTATTGTTTAGAAAATCTTGTGGTTTAACCCCTAACTCAATAACTTGAATATTGGTGTTAGAGTATTCCAACGTTCGTTCAAGTTTAAAGATTGATGCCAGCGCAAAATCTTGACGTGGGTTAATGTGAGTTTCTTCGCAACACAACTCCAAAGAAGTCCCTAAATATAAACTGGGATATCCAGCAATACTATATCTATTAGTTGAAACTTTTGAACGAAGATTATACGGAGTGTGAAATACGCGCTCTCTGCCATAAGGTTTGTTGTCACCAACGGCAGTAACACGGAACAACTTTAAACTATCATCAGTGTTATGATGATTTCGTCTATCCTCAAATTGTTCAATAGCACTTTTTTGATATATCTTTAAAGGCTTGTCCATAAAAATGTTCATTGCGCTTTTGAAGGAACTATATGCTTTGGATGGAAAGCCATTTAAGTAGTGAGCAACGGCCTTTGATAAATATCCACACGCTCTTTTCACTACTTTGCTATCAACACGGACATCATAACCATTATTAGGTAACAGATCTAATTTCTTTATGTAGTAATCAAATAACCCGTTTAAGGTTTGCAAAAAATCGTAGCCATCCCAACGAATTGGCAAAAATAATTTTTCGTCTTCCCACAGATTTTTAAATTCTAAATTTGAGATATCGATAATCATAAAATACCTCCTCTTCTGAAAAACAAATACAAAATCAATTTCAGAAATGGCGCTTACTATCACGTAAAGCAGAGAATAGCAAGCAAATCAAGTGGAGCCACACTTGAGAAAATCGCCGTGCTTGCCACCTACTGAACTTGCAGAATAGCAAGCACAGCAGGTGTAGCTACACTCTGCGATTTTTGCAAAATCCAGTTTGCTTGCTAACCCCATAAATGGAGTTAGCAAGCAATGCACAGCGGTACCCACTCGTGCAAAAACTTGTTGGGCAGCATCCCAAACCCTTTAACAATTTCGGAGAAATTGGCTGCGCACTGGTAGTGCTGAACACTTATTACTTCCCTTTCATAAGCGCATACAAAAAACCAACAATACTGTTTTTCCGTGGTCTATATCTGCGAGGATATTTATAGTAGGTCTTTTTAACCTTGTCTCCGTAACCATTGCTAACCCATCGTTCTTTTTTACTGATATATTTTCTTTTTCTCATGGAAGACCTCATACATTATACAGCTCTAAGTCATCAAGAGTGACTTTCTATATAACGAATAACTTTATTGACATACTCGCTGCATTCTGGTGTACCAGCATACCAAATATTTGCTTGTCCAAAGCCAATTCCGTCTTGCCTTGCTCGTGGAACAACAAATGTTCTTTGATCTTCCGGCAGTAAAAATCCATCTTTTCTATCTGCTTGGATGTTGAAAAATCTACCATTGTAAAATGGTCTGCGCCTAAATACAGTTGCATTTTTATACCAACCGACAATTACTGTTTGACTGTTTTCAGGCTTGGCACAGAAGACAACCAAAACATCATCAAGATATGTCTTTCCCTTTGCGAAAGGATCAATTCTTTCAATATGTAAAGAGTTGTATGTGTTAGTTGCGATACCTTCTTCGTAGCCAATACGATACTTAGTTTCTACAAATCCCCTGTATTGTCCATCGGCACATTCTTCAAAATTATGCTTTTCATAAGCATCGTGCATTTTTGCAACATAGGCTCCGCCGTTTTTCGGAGCAACCCTGTCAAGACGCGTGTTGTAGTACGGCAAGTACGAAATATTGCAAAACAAAATGCGTATCACAATTTAGCCCTCCTTCTGTATTCTTTCCCGTACATATTCCTCAGTTAATTCGATATACCCCCAACCATTTCTGACTATGCCAGCCCATTCAAGAATGGCAACCAAAGCAAATGTTGGGTCAAAACAACTTTCCCCCGTAGTTTTCCCAAAATAGTTCTTCATAATTGCTCCGGCAACTGTTGTTTCTTCACACCCTGGATCGCCAAGTCTTCTCCGTCCATATCCCTTTTTTGCCTTGCCGCCCTGTGATTCCAACAATTCAGTAATAACATCAAAGACTGAGTATTCATAATCTAAAATTTCATCGCAGGAGAACTTTTCCTCATCCACGATGCGAAGAACATACTCTTTCCCCTTGTATGTGCGGACAGTGGCTAAGCCGTTACAACTTATCAGTTTTGCTTTAACAATATCGGATGCTTTGCTACTTTGAGGATCTATTTTCCATGTGCTTGTATCAATATCTTCAACAGAATAAGGCTGTACATTATCCACCAGATTCATTGCAACAAGCAAATCATTTAGTTTCTTTTTCGCGGCAGGGTATGATATCCCTTGCTCCGTTTGTAGTGATTTAAGATTTCCTTGATTCTTCAAAAAAGATAATAGAAAAGAGATTTGCTCATCTGAAAGCTTATCAAAGAAACTAACTTCAAAATCTTTCTTGATTTCCAAGCCGCAACTGCCACATTGTAATGTGGAAATATGAAGCTCTCCACCGCAAGACGGGCAAGAGGAAATAAAATTATACATACGGACACCTCCACTTAAAATTATAATCAACTATCGTAAAATTGTCAATAGTTAGTATTGAATTATATTATTCTAATTCAAGGGAGAGAGATTGCCTTGTAACTGTTCTTAAGTTTTTCAGACCAAAATCATTTGTTGCGTATTTGGTAAAGTTATCCACCCCGGAGCGAAACAATTTCGCCAAATCGTTTTTCTCGAATCTGTGAAATAAATATGCCGAAAAGCAAGTATTGTAACGCTTCTAAATTCTTTCGCGCCGATGTGGTAAGGCGGATATACCCGCATTTGTACTAAGCTATACAGAGCAGAAAACAAGCATTTTTCGACCCTTAAACGCATAAAAACAGGCGGCATCCAACCGAAGTTGAATGTCGCCTGTTTTGTCCAATCCTGTCTGACAGATGCCGATTTCGTACTTTTCTCAAATTACTGTCTTATCGGCACACGGCAAATGCCGTCCTCTTTTTTGCTGAAAAAAGCCTCGCAGAGTTTTACCCGCAAGGGGTATGCGGCATCCGTAAAGCAGCAGAGTTGCTAACGGCTGCCCAAGCGCCGCGTATGGCAAAATAAGCGTCGCAGACTTTGCACCGCGCACGGCGCAAATAAATTGAAATCGTTTTTTGGAACGACATGTGCGTGCCAAAAAACACTTTGCACGGAGCGAACGTGCGCGCCTTTGGCGCGTGCGCTGAGCGCAGTGAAATTCTGCTCAAAAAACTGACTTTGTCAGTTTTTTGAAGTGCGCAGCGCTCTGATTGCATTGAGAACCGCTAAGACCATCACGCCGACGTCGGCGAAGATGCCCATCCACATGTTGGCGATACCGATGGCGACGAGCAGCAGGCACGTCAGCTTCACGCCGAGCGAGAAGACGATGTTCTCGTACACGATGCGGATGCACTTGCGCGAGATCTGGATGCCCTTGGCGATCTTCATCGGATCGTCGTCCATCAGCACGACGTCCGCTGCCTCAATGGCGGCGTCGGAGCCCATCGCGCCCATCGCGATGCCGATATCCGCGCGGGAGAGCACGGGCGCGTCGTTGATGCCGTCGCCGACGAAGGCGAGGCAGTCATCCTTGCCCTTTTCACCCAGCAGGCGCTCGAGGCGCGCGACCTTGTCGCCTGGGAGCAGCTCCGCATGGACCTCGTCGACGCCGAGCTCCTGCGCCACGTGATCGGCGACCTTCTTGATGTCGCCCGTGAGCATGACGGTCTTCTGCACGCCCGCGCGCTTGAGGGCCGCGATGGCATCGCGCGCGTCGCTCTTTACCACGTCGGAGATCACGATATGGCCGGCGTACTCGCCGTCGACCGCCATGTGGACGATCGTGCCGACGCTGCGGCACTCCTGCCACTTGACGCCGAGTTCATCCATGAGCTTGCCGTTGCCCGCGGCCACACTGTGGCCGTCCACGGTCGCGACCACGCCGCGGCCGCCGCGCTCTTCGATGTCCGTCACGCGGGAGCGGTCGAGCTCCACGCCGCAGGCCTTCTGCAAGCTCTTGCTGATGGGGTGCGAGGACGCGCACTCGGCGAGTGCCGCGTATTCAAGCAGCTTGCGGTCCTCCATCGGGCTGTGGTGCACGCCCGTGACCTCGAACACGCCCTGCGTGAGCGTGCCGGTCTTGTCGAAGACGACGATCTTGGTCTTGGACAGCGCCTCCAAGTAATTCGAGCCCTTGATGAGAATGCCCTCGTGTCCTGCGCCGCCGAGGCCCGCGAAGAAGCTGAGCGGGATGCTGATGACCAGCGCGCAGGGACACGAGATAACAAGGAACGTGAGCGCGCGGTAGATCCACACGCCCCACGAGGCGGCATTGCCCATCAAAAGATTGATGACCGGGGGCAAAATGGCCAGCGCCAGCGCGCTGTAGCACACGGCGGGAGTATAGACGCGGGCAAACCGGGAGATGAACGCTTCGGAGCGGGATTTGTGCGAGCTGGAGTTTTCCATCAGCTCCAAAATCTTGGACACCGTAGACTCGCCGAAGGCCTTCGTGGTCTTGACCTTCAGAACACCCGTCATGTTGATGCAGCCGCTGATGACCTCGTCGCCGGTCATCACGTCGCGCGGGAGGCTCTCGCCCGTCAGCGCCGCGGTGTTGAGCGTGGACGCGCCCTCGACGATCTCGCCGTCGATGGGAATTTTCTCACCCGGCTGGACGGTGATGACCGTGCCGACGGCCACGTCGTCGGGGTCGACCTGCTCGAGCTTGCCGTCGCGCTCGATGTTCGCGTAGTCGGGACGGATGTCCATCAGCGCCGTGATGTTGCGGCGGGACTTGCCGACGGCGTAGCTCTGGAACAGCTCGCCGATCTGGTAGAAAAGCATGACCGCCACGGCCTCGGCATAGTCGCCGCTCTTTTCATAGATGGCGAGCGCGATGGCGCCGATCGTGGCGACCGCCATCAGGAAGTTTTCGTCGAACACCTGATGGTTGCAGATGCCCTTCCATGCCTTGCGCAGAATGTCGTAGCCGATGGTGACATAGGCGGCGAAGTAGAGCGCGGTGGAGACGAGCATCGGCATGGGAATGAATTTCGCGGCGAGGAACAGCACCGCCGCGATCAGGATGCGGTAAAGCATCTTTTTTTGCTTTTTCGTCATAAAGATGACCTCCTTGAAGGGGGAGAATTTGAATTTTGCCTAAGAAAGCGCCCCGGTGCGTTCGTCCGGGGCGTGAGAGGGAGAAGCTCTCTTACAGATAGATCTCGCAGTCGTCCTCGACCTTCTTGCAATTCTTGAGGACGGCCTTCATCACGGCCTTGGGGTCCTGACCCTCGGCGAACTCGACGGTCATCTTCTGGGTCATGAAGTTCACGACGGCGTCGGCAACGCCCTCGGTCTTCTTGGTGGCTTCTTCCATGAGGTTGGCGCAGTTGGCGCAGTCGACTTCGATCTGATAGGTCTTTTTCATGGTATGTTTCTCCTTTTCGGCACAAAATATTTAACGATTAAGTGCTTGTTTAATCTTGATGACCGTACTATAATGTCCGCAAAGGCAAAAGTCAAGGGCTGCACGCATGTCTCTTCCGTTCGGGCGAAACAAACTTCCAAACGGGATACGGACGCGCCCGCAGACCTCGAAAAGAAAGGCGGAACAACGATGAGCGAAGTGCATTTACCCCACCAGCACAGCGACGAGGACACGATGCGGGAGCTGCAGGAATCGGTGGAGACGATCGGCAGCTTCCAGACCGTGGCGGACGTGTTCAAGCAGCTCTCCGACAGCAGCCGCGTGCGCATTTTCTGGCTGCTGTGCCACTGCGAGGAGTGCGTCATCGACCTCTCCGCGATGGTCGGCATGAGCTCGCCCGCGGTGTCGCACCATTTGAGGCAGCTGCGTGAGAGCGGACTTCTCGTCTCGCGCCGCGTGGGGAAGGAGGTCTACTACCGCGCTGCGGAAAACGAGCAGGCGCAGCTGCTGCACCGCATGATCGAGCGCACAATGGAAATTTCGTGTCCCGAGGAGGAGAGCCGTGCCGCCACCGGCGCGCCGCACCTGCCCCCGCTCGACGCCGAGGTGTACGAGGGCGGCGGCACGAGTGAGCAGATCAAGACCATCCGCGCCGTGCACGACTACCTGACGCAGCACTTAGACAGCCGCACAACGATCGACGAGCTGTCGCGCCGCTTTTTGATGAACCCCTCGACGATGAAGGCGCTCTTCAAGTCCGTCTACGGCAGCTCGCTCGCCTCGCACATTCGCGAGCACCGCATGCAGCACGCGGCAAAGCTGCTGCTCGAGGGCGACGAGAACGTCGCGCAGGTCGCGCGCGCCGTCGGCTACGAGAGCCAGAGCAAGTTTTCCTCCGAATTCCACAAGGCCTTCGGCGTCCTGCCGACGGAGTACCGGAAATCACAGAAAAAGTGAGTTAGAGGAGGTCGAACGTCCCCTCTTTCCACGGAGTTTCGCGGAAGCCGACGCGCCAGTCGATGTGGTCGACTATCTCAAAGTGCAGCGACGAGCACGCGGTTTGGAGCTTCCCCTGCGCCGCTTCGCCCACGACGATGGCGACCGGCCCGTCCGCGCCGCCGATGATGCCGAAGCAGAAGTCATTCTGCGCCTCGGGCGCAAAGGAAGCGGTCTCACGTCTGACCTGACGCGGGCGGTCGTTTTCGACGCAGTCCTCGACGAAGATCGAGTTTTCCGGCGGCTCGGGCGTGAGCGTAAAGCTGATGACTGTGAAATGCGTCGGATAGTCGAACCGCGGGTCGAGATTCATCCGCTCGCGCGGCAGTTCCTGCGGCTCGACCTCCTGTACGGCGAGCGTATACTCTGTGCCGCGGTAGGAGAAGGCAAACGTATCGCCAGCCCTGTCCGCGCGGAAGCGCGGGCCGGGGACGAGCACCTCGTCCGCCGTCATCGTGACGGCGAGCGACTTGAGCTTCGGCGCGCGCTTCGTGACGAACGGGAACGCCGCGCGGCGGATGCTCCAGCCATACGCGCGGTCAAGGCCGTAGTGCGCCATGGCGGGCTCTGCGTCGGCGCAGAAGCCGGGCTGCTCCGGCAGGAAAATGACGCCGCAGCCGTGGCTCGTGCGGAGCTTTGCACCGTTCAAGGTGAGGCTGGGGGTAAAATCGAGGCTGAGCGGGTGCTCGCGCTCCATCTGTTCGCGTTCGTCGCGCGAGAAGTCGATGGACTCGTCGCTTTCGGGATCGATCCCCCACTTTTTCATAAAGCCGTGCAGCGCGGAAGCCTCCGTGCGCATACAAAAATCAACGACAATGCCCTTTGAACAAACGTAGACCGACGGCACGAACCAGTCGCGCCCCGCCCACGAAAACCACTTTTGTACAGGCATTTCCCTGCCCGCGCGCTCGCGCCCGTGGTGGCCCCAAAAGCTGCCGTCAAAGTAGACCTTCCAGTCCGTTTTCTGTTCGGGCGCGTCGCCGTTCATTTCGGGGTCATAAAAGTCCTCGGTGAATTTGAGCTTGCTGAGATCGAACTCCGCTTGCAGCTTGCGCAGGTATTGCCACGGCCGCTCCATCGGCGTGAGGGAAAAGACTGTAGAAATCTGCGAGAGCACCGCCTTCTGCTCGTCCGTCGGCGGATTCTCGGCAAGGAAGGCGTCGAATTGCGCCTCGTCCCACTGCCACGCCTGCTCGAGCGCCGCACTGTCGCCGGCCGCGAGCAGCAGGCGCAGAAAATCGCTGAAATCGCGCGCGATGACGTGCACGCAGTCCTTGCCGCCGTTTATCGGGCTCACGGCGAAGACCGTTTCGCCAAAACCGCGGACAAAGCAGAAGTGGATGCCGTCCACGCCCGCCCAGCCGAAGATAGAAGCGCCCTTGGGCGTGCAGAAATAGGGATCGTTGTCCTCCCGCCGCATCACGCTGAGAGACGATAAGTCAAGATGCCTGCGCAGAAATTTTTGATAAAACGCCGCCATGGAAAGCCCTCCTTTGGAGTTCAGGTTTTCCATAGCATACCATATGGGTGCGGAAAAGTCACCGGAATTGCGAAAGCTGTGGATTTTTCGCGCCGGAAGCCGCGCCGCGGCCTTGCCACGCTCTCGCGAACATGATATACTATATTGCTAAACTATCGAGATTCGGGAGGAAACATCCCTTGGAACGCAAAGAAGTCATCGTCAGCGAGCAGGAGCTCGCGCGTCAGAAGGAATTTACGCGCAGGATGCGCGAGATGAACGACCGCCGCACCCGCACGCCGCTCGCGCTGGTCGACACGTTCGGCTGCCAGCAGAACGTGGCAGACGGCGAGGTGCTCATGGGCATGCTGCGCGAGATGGGCTACGAGCTCACGCGCGACGAAAATCAGGCCGACGTCATCCTGCTCAACACCTGCGCCATCCGCGAGCACGCGGAAAAGCGCGTTTACGGCCACTTGGGCCGCCTCAGCCACACGAAGGCCGCAAAGCCCGACCAGATCATCTGCCTCTGCGGCTGCATGGCGCAGCAGAAGGTCGTGGCCGACAAGGTAAAAAATTCCTACCACCACGTCGACCTGGTGCTCGGCCCGCAGGCCGAATGGCGGCTCCCCGAGCTGCTGCACGAGGTGTACACGAAGAATAAGCGCGTTTTCTCCATCGAGAACGAGCATGGCCGCATCGCCGAGGATCTTCCCATCGTGCGCGAGGGCGGCGTGCGCGCGTGGGTGAGCATCATGTACGGGTGCAATAACTTCTGCTCGTACTGCATCGTGCCCTACGTCCGCGGCCGCGAGCGCAGCCGCGAGCCGGAGAAGATCATCGAGGAGTGCCGCGGCCTCATCGCCGAGGGCTACAAGGAGATCACCCTCCTCGGCCAGAACGTGAACAGCTACGGCAAGGACTTGGGCACCGATTACGACTTTGCAGACCTGCTCGCCGCCATCAACGCCATTCCCGGCGACTATTGGCTCCGCTTTATGTCGAGCCAGCCGAAGGACGCGACCAACAAACTTTTCGACACGATGGCACGCTGCGAGCACGTTGCAAAGCAGCTCCACCTCCCCGTCCAGTCCGGGTGCGACCGCGTTCTGAGAGCGATGAACCGCCCCTATACGCGCGCAAAGTACGAGGAAATGATCGCCTACGCGCGAAGCGTCATGCCAGGCATGGTGCTCACGAGCGACGTCATCATCGGCTTCCCGGGAGAGACCGAGGACGAAGCGATGCAGACTGTCGATCTTGTAGAAAAGACGCAGTTCGACGCGCTCTTCACCTTTATTTTCTCCCCGCGTCCCGGCACGCCGGCGGCGAAGATGGACGACCCCGTCTCGCGCGAGGAAAAGCAGGTCTGGTTTGAAAAGCTCGTCGACGCGCAGAACGCCATCAGCGCGAAAAAGCACGCGGCCTACATCGGCAGGACGGTCAAGGTGCTGGTCGACGGCGAGAGCGACGACGAGGCCTTCCCCCTCGCCGCGCGCACGGAGGGCAACCGCCTCGTGCGCATGAAGGGCGACAAGGCCCTGATCGGCACATTTGCCAAAGCGAAGATCACCGACAGCAACACCTGGGCGCTCTACGGCGAAGCGGTAGAGGAATAAAGAAAAGGGGGCTTTTTGATGAAAGTCGTCATTTTGATGGAAAACAGCACGTGCAGAGACACCGTCGCCTGCGCGCACGGCCTGTCGATGTATATTGAGACCGACAAGCACAAAATTCTTTTCGATATGGGCCCCGACGCGCAGTTTATCGACAATGCCAGGGCGCTCGGCGTCGATTTGACGCAGGTCGACATCGCCTTTTTGTCCCACGCGCACAACGACCACTGCGGCGGCCTCGAAGCGTTCTTGAAGCTGAACGACCGCGCCAAGGTCTATATGCAGAAGGCCGTCTGGGGCCAGTACTACGTCGTCACGCCCAGCAAGTGCGCCTACATCGGCATGGACGCGGTGCTCAAGAATTACGAGGACCGCTTCGTTCTCTGCGATGGCGTGCAGAAGCTTGACGAAGAACTGACGGTTTTCTCCGCCGTTCCGGGCCGCGAGCTGTGGAGCGGCGCGAACGACACGCTGCGCGAGAAGATCAGTGAGGACTATCCGCGCGACACGTTCCGCCACGAGCAGGATCTATTGGTCACGGAAAACGGCAAGACCGCGCTGTTCGCGGGCTGCGCGCACTGCGGCATCGTGAATATCCTGAAAAGCGCCGAGGACGTGCTCGGCAGAGCGCCCGACGCGGTGTTTGCGGGCTTCCACCTCTATAACCCCTCGCTCGGCAAGAGCGAGCCGGACGAGCTGGTCGACGCCGTGGGCGAAAAGCTGCGCGGCGACAAGGTCGCGCACTACTTCACGGGCCACTGCACGGGCAAGGAAGCCTATGAAAGATTGAAACGTAAGCTCGGCGACCGCCTCGGCGAAATGCCCGCGGGCTCCGACTTTACCGTGTAAATTTCAGATTTTAGAGAGAAAGAAAGCGAGGACGAATCATGGCCGAGATCACGCCGATGATGAAGCAGTATTTGGAGATCAAGGAACAGAATAAGGATTCGATCCTCTTTTTCCGCTTGGGCGACTTCTACGAAATGTTCAACGAGGATGCTCAGCTCGCCTCGCGCGAGCTCGATTTGACGCTGACGACCCGCGACCGCGGCAAGGCGGCGGAGGATCAGACGCCGATGTGCGGCATTCCCTATCATTCGAGCGACGCCTACATCGCGCGCCTGATCGCCAAGGGCTACAAGGTCGCCATCTGCGAGCAGACCGAGGACCCTGCGCTCGCCAAGGGCCTTGTCAAGCGCGATATCATCCGCGTCATCACGCCCGGCACGGTCATCGACAGCGCCTGCCTCGACGACCGGCGCGGCAACTTCCTCTGCGGCATCTTTTTGGACGGGCAGAACGCCGGCGCGGCGTTCTGCGACATGACGACCGGCCACACGCACGTGACCGCCTTTTCGGGCGACGACCGCTTAGAGCATCTGTACAACGAGCTCTCGCGCTTCTCCCCCGCCGAGGCGGTGCTGAGCGCGGGTGCTTACGACAACGGTGAGCTGGTCGAATACCTTCGCGATAAGCTGTCCTGCGCGGTCGAGCGCGGCGAGAACCGCTTTGAGCTCAAAGCGTGCGAAAAAGCCATCCGCGCGCAGTTTGGCGAGGAGCGCTTTGCAAGCCTTCCGCGCAACAACCCCGCGGCGGCGCTGGCGCTGGGCGCGCTGCTCTCGTATCTGCACGAGACGCAGAAGACCGATCTTTCCTACATCAAGGATTTAGAATACTACGAGCAGGGCCGCTTCATGGAGCTTGACCTCTCCGCGCGGCGCAATCTGGAGCTGACCGAGACCATCCGCGCCAAGGAAAAGCGCGGCAGCCTCCTCTGGGTGCTCGACAAGACGAAGACCGCCATGG
>OHCN01000105.1_pt1 | contig 60690 bp, 61 predicted proteins | sample 1566761 | NCBI WGS metagenome assembly OHCN01 (sample SAMEA3879568, study PRJEB24766) | human gut metagenome | biome: human-associated habitat; feature: feces | place: USA | collected 1985/1987 | reverse complement strand
GCTCCGTAGATGTGGCCCGGCACATGGAGGTGTCAAAGCCCAGCGTGTGCCATGCGGTGGCGACCCTGCGGGACGGGGGCTTCCTGACAATGGACAGCGACTATTTCCTGCACCTGACCGACGTGGGCCGGGAAGTGGCGGAGCAAATCTACGAAAAGCACCGCTTCTTTACCGACCGGCTGATCGAGGCTGGAGTAGACCCTGTAGCGGCGGAAAAGGACGCCTGCCGGATGGAGCATGTCATCAGCCAGGAGTCCTTCGAGCATCTGAAAAATGCTTACAAAACAAAAGAAGAATAAACTGCCCGCATAGCAAACGGGTGAAACAGTAACGCGGCCGGGCACATCGAACCCGACCGCGTTACTCGTCTTTCTGGAAGACTTCCGCCTGTTTGCAGAGCGCGATAAATTTTTCGATCTCTGCTTCGCTTTTCCCGGCAAAGAAGTCCACGACTGTTTTCGAGACTGTCTGATTTACCATTTCCGGGAAGATAGCGGCGTCCACGCTGATATTCAGTTCTTTGGCGACAAGGACCACCGTTTCAAATTTCGGATTACTCTGGCAGGTCTCCAAATCTATGATCGTGCGGGGGTTCATACCGAGGCGTTCAGCTAACTGCTTCTGCGTCAGATGCTGGCGCTTCCGTTCTGACCGCACCTTCCATGCAAATAGATCCAGCGGATTGTTCACTACACATCACCTCTACATCATTGTAGGGTGTGCTTCCGCTCATATAAATAACCATACAGCTCATGCAAAGTGAGTTATAACTCACATTTCGGAGTAAAGGGGGATATGGATGAGAGCGCCAACACAAAGGAGGTCAAAATAAGGCGGGGTTTACCGCTTATGCGGTGGACGCCCATGCCACTACGAAAAATATTCCAATAACGCAGCAGCGAGCCATGCTCATGAAAGTGAGTTGTGGCTCGCTTTTTATATACTGTGGCTCATATCTCACAAAACCCGTTTCTTTGAGCGCCTGGGCGTGGGCTGCCGCTCCCCGCCCCGTTTCGTTCCGGCCTGTCAACCCGAACGAAACGAAAGGAGCCAATTATGAGCGGCAAAAAATTTTTTCAGATAGATCCCGAAAACCGGCCAAACCAGACCACTCGTGAACGAGTAGTGAGCGAAAGGGGAAGAAAAGAACTGCCTCCCGGCACGAAGGGAGGTGAGAACTTGAAACCTGACCGCCACTACGAGCACAAGCAGTACGCCTTTGACAGCTACTGCAAGAAGGTGCTGAAATGCGAGGCGTGCAACGGCTATCGCCAGATCAGCCGCCGCCAGAAGCGTTTCACATCTTTGGAAGAACTGTCCGAGGCAGAAATGGCCCAGCTTGCGGTATATGACTGCTACCCGTGGGAATACACGACCTTCCCTGTGGGAGGGGCCGTGATCCTGATCGAGGACGACGGGCTGGCCGAGGCGCTTCTGGGACTGTCCCAGGAGGACCGGGAAATCTTTATGATGCACTGGTTCCTGCGGATGACCGACGCACAGATCGCCAGGTACATAAACATGCCCCGCCGGACGGTCAATACCCGCAGGCATAAAGCCTATCGGCTGCTGAAGGAGCTGATGGGAGGTGAAGCGGATGACTAAATCTGCGTGCACGCGGGCATCGCTGATCCCTTACCCGGTGATTGCCGCCGCTGTCGGAGGAGACCCCGAAGCGGTGAGCCGGGTAGTCCGGCATTACTCCGGCTACATCGCCGCGCTGTCTACACGGACGAGCTATGGCCCTGATGGCTATCCCCGTCCCCAGGTGGACGAAGATCTGCGCGGTCGGCTGGAAGCAAAGCTGATTATTTCCATCCTGGATTTTGACCTGAGCTGATCCAGGGCCGGGCGCTGCGTGTCCCCCTTTCCACGCGGCGTCCCGTTATAGCTCCTTGACAAAGAAAGCCCGTTGGGAGGCCAACGCCGCAGTATAAGGCAAACGGATACATTCCTGTTTGTGCCGAGCCATACGGCCGGTGCGCCATGACCTCGTTTCAAGTCCGCAGGACGGGACCACTGTAACGGGCGAGCGAACAGCACCAGACCGCAAAGCAAGCGTGGCAGCTTGCGGGCGATGACACACGGGCAGGGTTAAAGATACTCGCGCATTGAACGCCCACAAAGCATTGTGCGCCGCACCCATCAGCATGGGCCGGGGTTAGACTCCCGTGGAGCTGTGCCAGCAGCCGTCCGTAAGCCTACTTTTCTTTTTTGAAAGTTTATGGATAGATCGTAAACTTTTCAATTAGCAGCAGACAAACACGGAGCAGCACGGTAAAATAATAGTGGAAGTTATATTACCCACACATATTCGTGTTGTTCCTTTTCATAACTGAAAGGGGGTTCTCATGTCTCAAACATGGAACGGCACGAAGAAAGAAACCCCTGAAAGAAGGACATATACGGTTGACGATATTGCTCAAATTCTGGGCATCGGAAGAACTTCCGCATATATTCTTGTAAAAGAAGGGCACTTCAAAATCGTGCGAATTGGTAACGCCATACGCATTTCCAAACGGTCATTTGACGAGTGGCTTGACTCCCTCGACCTGTGATCCAAGAAAGGAAGAACGATATGGCATCTATAATCAAGCGAAAGAAAAACTATTCCGTTGTTTACAACTATGTGGACGAAAACGGAGAAACCAAACAGAAGTGGGAAACCTGGCATACCCACAAAGAGGCCTTGAAGCGCAAGGCGGAAATCGAAAATCAGCAGCACACGGGAACTTTTCTCCCACCAAGCAATCAGACGATCACCGAATTCCTTTATGACTTCGTATCTCTTTACGGAGAAAAGAAATGGGGCGTGTCTATGTATGACAGCCAAACGGCGCTGATTGCGAACTATATCAATCCGATCATCGGTGATATGGAGGTACAGGCGGTTACTCCCCGTGCGGTTGACGGTTATATCCAAACCTTACAGAAAACCAAGTCGGTGTCTACCAAGACCCGAAAGGCCGTTACCACCTATGTCAGCGACAAGACCATTGAAAAGATCATCAAGCTCCTGCGGTGTGCGTTTAAGCAGGCGGTACGATGGGAAATCATTGCAAGAAATCCCTTTGACAATGTGATCCTCCCGAAAACGGAGTATGCGAAACGGGATATCTGGACGGCGGATATGATCCGTCTTGCCCTGGACAAATGCACGGACAGCAAGCTCTATGTAGCAATGAACCTTTCCTTTGCCTGCTCTCTGCGTATGGGTGAAATCCTGGGGCTGACCTGGGAGAACGTCCATATTTCCGATGAAGATATTGCGGCGGATAATGCCTATGTCTACATCGACAAGGAGCTGACACGGGCTTCCAAACGGGCGATTGAAACGCTGGGTGAGAAGGATATCTATTACATCTTCACTCCGCTCATGCCGAATACCAGCACAAGAATTATCCTGAAAAAGCCGAAAACTGACTCCAGTATCCGTAAGGTGTGGCTGCCGAAAACGCTGGCTTACATCCTGCGGGAATGGAAGAAGTCCCAGGACGAGCTGAAAGGCTTCCTGGGCGACGAGTATCAGGACTTCGATCTGGTGGTGGCACTTCCCAATGGACGCCCCTGCGAGGATCGGATCATCCTCAAAGAGTTTGCAAAGCTCCGTGAGGACGCAGGGCTGCCGAAGGTGGTCTTTCATTCTCTCCGTCATTCCAGTACCACCTACAAACTAAAACTGAACCACGGCGATCTGAAAGCCACCCAGGGCGATACAGGCCATGCCGAGATCGACATGATAACCAGTATCTATGCTCACATTCTGGACGAGGATAGAAAGGTCAATGCTCAGAAATTCGAGACAGCCTTCTATGCCAAGCCTGATCTTCGCAATGTCCGTCCGCCGGAGGAACCGGCAAAATCGGAGCCTGCGACCCTGGACCTTGAAAGCCTTGTGGAGCAGCTTCAGAAGTCGCCGGAGCTTGCAAGTGCGCTCGCAGCCCTGATAGCGGCGCAAGCCCCGGCAAAGTGATCCGAAAAATCGAATTAGCAAAACGCAGAATTTTCTTAGCAAATTTCTGAAAAGCGTTCGAGTCCAATTAGCAAATATACATCATGCGGCGTATAAAAATCTCCCGGTAACGGAAGTGAAATTACCGGGAGAAGGAGGAACAAAAAAACGCTGCAAACCCTGAAAAAGGCTTGCAGCGGTGCTTTCTGGCGTCCCAGAGAGGATTTGAACCTCCGACCCCACGCTTAGGAGGCGTGTGCTCTATCCAGCTGAGCTACTGAGACATTTTTAAGATTTATGCAATTTTTACTGCTCGAAGGAATCGAACCATCTGCCGCTTAGGAGATATGTTTGTCGAATTGCCTGCGATGTCCTCACATATACCGCTGTGCATTTCGACCATGCTGCGGCTATTATCCATATCTTCTATTGTGCAATACAGTCAACTCTCAGAGCCTTTTATAACCAAAGTAATCGTTAGCAAGAAATTAGCTGCGATATTTCAAACTGCAAATTAGCAGGCCATTAGCAAAAAATGAGGCAGATTTTCCTTGCGCGTGTTCGAATCCGTCACTTATTCTAATGGCAAAAAAAGCATATCACATCATGTATGCAAAAGCAATCATGCTTAGCAAAGGAGGCCACCCATGGCAGACTATCAGCTTGAACTCAGGCAGGTTGTAGATTATCCACGATGCCGAATTTATCGAGAATTTATGCAAACTCTGATTGCAGACCGGAGCATTCGCACAGGCGGATGCTCCGGTCTTTTTTATTATGTCGTTCTTTGCTCCTATGCCAACTTCAGAACCTCTTATCGGCGCATAGACGGGATCTCATACACGGTATATCCGGGCGAATGGATCTGCTCCATCACTGACATCACGGAATGGTTCCGTGTACGCTTTCACTACCAGGCATTTGCAATCCTAAAATCCTTGCAGGATCGACAGCTCATTACATTTACCCGCCTCGGCCGCGGGCATATCGTAAAGTTCTCCATTACGGACTGGCGGCGCAATAACACCGCGCTCGATTATAACTGCCCATGCCAAAAAGATTCCGGTTTCTTCTTCATTCCTGTTTCAACGGCAACGGAGTTGATCTCCGCGGGACGCGCATCTGAGATGGATGTCATTTTGGATCTTTGGATCTCTGCGATTTATAAGGATCAGCAAGTACGCGGCTCTGAGATCGGGCCAGTTGCGTATTTCAGAAACGGCACCGGGAATCCGCTCGTCAATTACAGCGAATTATCCGCGCGCTGGGGAATCTCCCGTTCCAGCGTGGGGCGGCTGCTCAAAAAACTGGCCGATTTTGACTATCTTTCTCTGCTGACTTTCCCAGGCCGCAGCGGAACGGTAATTTACCTAAAGAATTATCTCTCAACCATGTTCCAAATTTCGGATGTCATGATAGACAAAGAGGAGGTTGCTATGTGTCTGAACCTTCGCGTATCTGTGCCAGATACCATTTCGCCAGAGTCCGGCTCAATTTCTGATGAGCAGATCTGCGTTTCAACAGAGCTTCCCAGCGTTTCAAAACCTCACATGCTGTACTTCGTTCGGAAAGTGCTGCGAACCCTTGAAGCGCAAGGCATTTCCTGCCTTTCATGCCCAAAATCCAAATATATGTTATATCCATTATCCGACGACTGCACGGTAGGAATAGAGAAAGGCACTATCGATGTAGGCGCTCTCACACTGAATCCGGGAGATACCGTCGCGGTTGAGGTGAAAAAATCCCTTGCCAGGCATCTGGCTGGGCGCGAGTTTACCGTTTCTTTCCCGCAGAGTGACCATACTTACACGATCCAAGCCAGCAAGCACAATGACTGGCATGAATTTACCGTTCCCGCTGAAGAAGAACAGGAGGCTCCCGTATGAAGAAGTTTTTCTCATTGACTTTGACTCTGGCTGCCATGCTTTCTGCGATGGCGGTCAGCGCACAGGCTGCCGATTATTCCTTTGAAACCGATGGCACCCCGGAATACTATCCCTCCTCTTCCTATGAGGACGTCTACGGCTCCCGCTACAATTACGGCGAAAAAAATGTGGTGGACTACCAGATCCCCAAGCTGGAGTACGGGCAGCTCAGCACCACCCAAACCGGGGTGATGGAGAAAATCATGCTGCCTGGTCTTCAGGGCATCTCTGCATCCGGCAGCGGCATTTACGGAATTTCTCCCGGCGGCGGAACTGTGGAGATCCCCGGTTTTCTGCAGGGCGGCTCCACAGCTACTCCTGCGACGCCCGCTTTCACAGAGCTGACACAGGATTTTCTGCTCTCCAACGGCGCCGTCGGAAAGATCTCCATTCCTGCCATCGGAGTTAAGAATTACTATCTCTGGGAAGGTGAAACGACTGCCAGCATGAAAAAGGGGCTGGGACATTTCACCAGTACCAGCGTCTGGAACGGCAATGTGGCTGTCTGCGGGCATAATCGCGGCGCCAAATATGTGATCGGCAGCATCAAGGATCTCGATGTGGGCGATAAGATCACCTATACCACATCCATGGGTACCCGCACCTATCTGGTGGAGACTGTGACCAAAATCAGCAGCAGCGATTGGAGCTACTTGTCCTCTACCACGGATAACCGAATGACTCTCCTTACCTGCGTTGCCGGAGATTCCAGTCAGCGCTGGTGTGTGCAGGCTGTTCAGGCCTCTTAAAAATCTTTTGTTGAAAAAGCCGCTTTATGATCGTAAAGGAATAGTAGATCAAAAATAAGGAGGCTTTTCCATGAAGAAGCAGATCCTCACGATGTTTACGGGCCTTTTTATCGGCGCTATTATCACAGGCGGAGCTTCCGCCTATGCTGCGGGAATCCTCGCTGAACGCAGCAACCATCGTATTTTTGTCGATGGGCAGGAGGTGCAAATGGAAGCGTATGGTATTGCTGGACATAACTATGTGAAACTCCGCGACATTGGCAAAGCGGTCGGCTTCAATGTGTTCTGGGATGCGGACAGCGGATGTGTGCAAATTGAAACCGACGCGCCTTACACCGGCGAGGCTCCCTCCGCTGAAGCTGTTCCGCCTGCTGCGCCTTCTGATGTGGATGCTGCAAAGCAGGATATTGTAGCTCGCACCAACGCCCTCCGTGCGGAGCGAGGCATCGCAGCTTTGGCGGCCGATGATCAACTGATGCGTGCCGCGCAGGTGCGGGCCGATGAAATGGCTGCCACAGGTACCTATTCTCATACCAGACCGGACGGCAGGAAGTATTACACCGTTACGGACTGCAGGCAGGTTGGGGAAAATATCCACCAGATCCCGCTGCTCTATCTTGCGCAGCAAAAAACCGCGCTTGCGGAAACGCTCGTATATTCATGGTCAAAATCCGCAGGACACATGGAAAACATGACCGATGAAAGCTATGCGGCTATCGGTGTCGGCCTTGCACGAGGGACTGACGCCAACGGCTTGGAGTGCTGGTACTGTGTCCAACTATTTCTTCGTAGCGGATACAGCATTTCGGCGGTGGACAAGCCGGCAACAAAGTAAATCCTGTTATCCTATATCACAAAGCAGACCGGGAAGCCTCGGTCTGCTTTTTCTTGTGCAATTTTGCAAGGAGGTAGCTCATTGAAAAAATTAAGAACCAGGCTCGTCTCGGCGTTTCTCGTTATCATGACGCTGTTGACGCTGCTCCCGACTTCCGCGCTGGCCGCTTCCAGCACCGGAACAGGGATCAAGCCTACCAGCAACACAAACTACTGGACAACGCGGCTTCTCCATGACGGTACGCCTTACAGCTACAAGCCCCCGATGGCGGCAGGCAAAATGCTCTACTGCCTGGATCGCGGCTATGGCTACCGCTGGGGTACTCCGTCGTTCCTCAACTCTTACACCTATACCTCCGCCACCGGCGCGGACGCAGACGCTGTCCTGAAAACGGCGCTGGCGCAGAGCGGCATGGGTGAACTGGATGCCCAGCAGCTTGAAAACTTCAAATGGATGATGTCATTCATCGTGGACTATAAGGGTGACATCCCCGGCAGTCTTTTTATGGCGGCACAGACTTATGTATGGGATCACCAGACCTTCAAGGGTGAGGGCGATGGTGACATCGATGGCGGTGGTTACGCCAACGCCGATACCTATGAAATGTACCTGGGCTATATCGATTGGATGTTGAAAGAAAAGGCCAAGGAAGACGCAGAATTTCAGCGCCAAATTGAAGAATACGCAGAACAGGGCATCATCGCCACTGTGGTAGAAGATGAAGCTGCAAAATGGGCGGTCTACGCGAAATCCAGCGTTAAGGGACGTCAGGCTTTCTTTAACTATTATGCGCCGAGAAAACTCGTCACCAATACATCTGAGCCGGGAAAGCCGCCGGCTGGGGACGCTGATATTACGCTGCGGAAGGTTGCCGCAGGAACGACCCGTGGTTTGGATGGCGCAAAATTTAATATTTACCGCGACGGTCAGATCGTCGGCAGCGATGTGACCCAAAATGGCGGAATCATTGAGGTCAAGGATGTCACCAAGGGCCTGTGGTCCTTCGTGGAAACCGAGGCCCCGGAGGGCTACTGCGCCGACTCTACGCCCATCAGCGTCTATGTCGATACCACTGATGGTGACAAGCAGTACACGGTCACTGCCGAAAATTACGCACTGCCCGATATGAAGATCACCAAGCGCGACGCCATGAGCGGTAAGCCCATCGCCGGCACAGTGTTCTCGGTGAAGTCCGTTACCGGAAGTTATTCCACCTCCGTCACGACCGGGACGGACGGTTCCGCAACGCTCTCGGCCATTCCTGCCGGTGTCTATGTTGTGCGTGAGGAATCCGTTCCCGAGCCGTATATCGTGAGCAATACGGAGCAGACCGTGGCGCTCCGCCCCGGCAAGACCAGCGCAGTCACCTTTGTGGACTACGAAAAGCCGGGTCTTGAGATCATCAAGAAAAACATCGCCAACGGAGAGCCTATCGAGGGCGTGACCTACCGCATCGAGCAGATCGACGGCAGCTTCTCCACCAGCGCCACCACCGATAACCATGGCCGCATCTTCCTCGACTCCGTCCCGGTCGGCACATTCAAAGTGACGGAGATCAATGTTCCCAACCATGTCATTCTCTGCCCCATCCCGCAGGAAGTGGCATTGAAGCCCGGCGAAACCTCTACCGTCACCTTCTTCAACGCCCTCAAGCCCAGCTTGGAGATCCGCAAGGTAGACAGTGTCACCGGTGATTCCGTCAAGGGTGCCAAGTTCCAGATCTGGTATGCCAGCAACCATACGGATACCGGCGAGTTGAATGACCTCGGCACTTACTTTTCTGACGCAAGCGGAAAAATCATTCTTCCTGAGATCAAGGATGGCTGGTACAAGGTAACTGAATTGGAACCGGCGTCCGGGTACGCCATCAAGGAGCCTGCCACGCAGGAATGCTTCATCGCCGGTGGTGAGAGCAAGGTGTTGATTTTTGAAAACACACCCCTTTCCGCCATCATCATCCGCAAGGTGGACAGCGAGAGCGGCCAGCCGTTGGAGGGCGCATGGTTCCGCGTCCGCTACCTTGGCGGCACCTCCGGCACGGGTGGCACGGTTATCGGCGAGTACCGCACGTCGAGCAATGGCACCATCGTTGTGACCGGCCTCAAAGCAGGCACTTACGTCTGCGAAGAAATTTCTGCTCCGGACGGCTATGTGATCACAGATGCCACGGAAACGGTCTACATCTCCGGTAAGGATCAGGATGTGATCACCGTGACCTTCGGAAATGATAAGATGGGTTCCCTCCTCATTGTCAAAAAGGACGCCGTGACCGGTGCACCCATCTCTGATGTCGAGTTCCTTGTGACCGACTCGGACGGAAGTGTGATCGGCAACGCCAACGGCAAATATGTGACCGATAGCGCCGGCACCATCCGCATTGACGGCCTGACGCCCGGCATGACGGTCATCGCAAAAGAGGTGCGTGCCAAGGATGGCTACATCCTCGACGATACCCCGCAGAGCATCAAGATCAAGCGCAATTCCGTCATGACGCTGGAATTCCGTAATCAGCCCAAGGGCGGTGTGCTTGTGAAAAAGGTGGACGCTGTGACGAACGCTCCCATCTCTGACGTCGAGTTCCTTGTCACGGATTCGGACGGCAATCTCATCGGCAACGCCAACGGCAAGTTCGTGACGGACAGCGCAGGTACGTTCACGATTACGGACATCGCCCCCGGCACCACGCTTGTCATCAAGGAAACCCGTGCGAAGGTGGGCTACATTCTCGACGATACGCCGCAGACAGTCAAGGTCAAATCCAACGAGGTTGTCACAGTGGAGTTCCGCAATCAGCCAAAGGGCAACCTCATCATCGTGAAGCAGGACTCCGTTACAAAAGAGCCGTTGGAGGGCGTTCAGTTCAAGATCGTCTACGCAGACGGCTCCTATGTGGACGCTGAAGGCGGCACGCTGTCCTCCACCGGCCTGTACTGGACGGATAAGGAGGGCAAGATCACTCTCTCCGGCATTTCCGGTACCGTGGTGGTGACGGAGGTTGAGACAATCCCCGGCTACACCATCGACGAAAACACCCGCACCCAGACCGTGGTGATCAATCCTAATGACACCCAAACGCTCCACTTTTACAATGATCCTGTGGGCGGCGTGGAGATTATCAAGGTCAACGAGGATAACCATAGTGAGCGCATCCCCAATACGACCTTTGAGATCCGCAAGGTGGACGATGCCTTGGTGGATACCGTTACGACGGACAAAAATGGCCGTGTATTTGTGTCTCTGGAAGATGGCAGCTACTATGCAAAAGAGGTCACATCGAACAAATCGTTCCGGCTGGATGATACGCCCCACTATTTTGAGATCAAGGACGGCAAGCGTGTGACGCTTCAGGTGACCAACAAAAAACTCAGCGGCATCGTCATCCACAAAATTGACAGCGCCACGGGAGAGGGGATCTATGGCGTAAAGTTTGTCCTCTATGATGCGAACAAGAAGCCCATCGGCGAGTACACCTCGGACGATGAGGGCTACATCTACATTGACGAGATCCCCGGCGGACTGAGCGGCCGCTTTTATCTGAGAGAGCTGGAAGCCGCCCCCGGCTACACGCTGGATAAGCAGTATAAGACCGTCTATGTCTCTCCGGGCAAGACCGTGGAGATCGAGTGGGAAAATACCGCTGTCACGGGCCAGATCCAGATTTATAAGTACGCCGCTGAGTATAACGAGGTCACCGGCACCGCCGCAGGCACCCCGCTCAAGGGCGCTGTTTATGAGATCGTCAATGCCCGCAGCGGCAAGGTGGTGGACTACATCACGACGGACGCCCGGGGCGTTGCGGCCAGCAAGCCGCTGCCGCTGACACGCTATCAGATCCGAGAGGTCACAGCGCCCGCCTATTGGCAGCTCGACCCTACCGTGCATGATGTGACGCTGGAATATCCCGGTCAGATCATCAAGCTCTCTGCCTATGATAAGCCTGCCAGTCTCGGCGTTACCATCACCAAGCGCGGCAACGCACAGGTCATGGCAGGCCAGTCCATGCGCTACGATCTGACGGTGGCGAACACCTCCAACGTGCCGCTGGAATCCTTCTTCTGGCACGATAAAATTCCCTATGATGTGGCTCGTCCCACGACGCTGACCACCGGCACCTACAGCGCGCGGCTCAACTACCGCATCCTCTACAAAACCAACTGCAACACGAGCTATCAGGTGCTGGCGAGCAACCTGCTCACCAGCAATAATTACAGCTTCAGCCTCAACGCCATTCCCATGCAGGCCGGCGAAGTGGTGACCGACATCTATTTTGACTTCGGCAAGGTTCCTGTCGGCTTCCAAAGCGTTGTTAATCCCACGCTGAGCGTGATGGTCAACGGGAATGCCGTCAACGGCTACTGTATGGTCAACCGCGCCGATGTGGGCGGCAAATATCAAGGCACCTGGCAGACCGCAACGGCAAACTGGGTAACGATCATCCGCCGTCTCTGGAATACACCTACACTCCCCAAGACTGGCTACTAAATCCAATCCTTTTCAGGGAAAGCGCCCTATCCGGGGCGCTTTCCCAATTCTAATGTGAGGAGCTGAACTATGAAACACAAAAAAGGATTTGCTGCCGTCCTTTTGACGCTGATCATCAGCGCGCTGCTGTCCGTTTCCGCCTTTGCCGCCTCTGACGGCTTTTCTGATGTGCCGGAGGCATCTCCGTTTTATGAAAGCGTCACTTACCTTGCTGGGCGAGGCATTACTTACGGTACGGGAAACGGCCGGTATGCACCGGACACACCGATTACGGTGCGCCAATGGGCAACAATGATCTGCCGGGCCTTTGATAAAGAAGACGCCCTTTCGGATCCTGCCGGCTATGGCGGTGATGCCTGTATCAACCAGGGCTATGCGGATGGATGGCTGAATCTGCTGGCTATGGCGGCGCCGGACTCCAGCCTGTGCCGCTATGCCATCTATGAAAGCGGCTTTGCTGCCTTTGACATTGCCCTTTACAGTTCTCAGCTCTACCCGGAGGGGGAAGCCCTGTCTTCGCAGGACAATGCTTTCCACGCTGCTGTGAGCTTTGGCTTATGCGAAGACACCTGTGCAGGGACGGACATCATCACACGGGGCGAGGCTGCGGATCTTCTCTATGCTCTTTTGACCGGGGAATTTACCGTTGCGCCTCCGCCCATTCTGAAGACGATCCCTCTGAACAATAAAGAGGGCGTCCATCTGAACAGCTATCTGCTGGAACTTCAAAAGATCCCGGAGCCGATCCGGCAGGCATTTGCGGAAAGAGGGTGGCAGTACACCATTGACTATGAATACCTCGCAAGGCTGAGTGAAGAGCGGAATATGAGTTGTATTGGGGCAACCAATTACGGAAGCCGCCAAATCACTGTATCCTCGGCAGGGGCCACCATCCACGAGTTTGGTCACTTTCTCGATGAACTGATGAGCTTCCCGTCTCAGACGGAAGGCTTTTATCAGGAGGAATCCGGAACGGCAGCAGCCCTGCTCCGTCCGTATGCGCTTACCAACGAGCGGGAGTATTTTGCTGACTGCTTCGTGTACTGGCTCACTTACCGTGATAACAGCAAAAAAATGGCGGCGCTTTGCAGCGCCGCACCAAAAACATACGCATATCTTTTGGCATTGGAAAGTCAAAATTGGCAGCCGGCTGCATAGGCCTTCCTGCCTGGCTAGGGCTGTTTGAAACCCCACAACACTGTTATTATACTGTACCGTGTCCTGTATCGTCAATCAAATTAACGGCAATCTGTCTAAAATCAGATGGATGCACAGTTTGGATTATGACTATTTCGTACAATTTGCGGATTGCAAACCAATAGAAAATCTGCTATTTTATAAACACAGAAAGAAAGGTGAGTCCGATGTACCAGTAACCCCCAAATCTGTAGAAATCGGAGGTAACCAATGATGGTAGAGCCCAAGACTTACATAGAATGACCCTTGACTGCGGAACACGAAAGCAGTCAAGGGCCATTCTTATATGCTGGCTCCTGCGTGCAGCAGGGGCTTTTTTTCATGTCTGCGGGAAACCTCATTCATCGGAGCGCAGAAGTGCCTGTGTCTTGAGCAGCGCACTCATCAAGGCACGGTGATCTTCCCACTCTTCCCACCAGAGCGGCTTTAGGGCAAGCAGCATTTGTTCGGCCCATTGCAACTCCGATTTTTGCAAACAGCCCCGTTCCAATCCGACTTGAAACCGTGCGAACGCATCTCGGACATGGTCTGATGCAGAGTCACGATTCAAGTAACTGCTGAGAAAGCCGCCTAAAACAGCGGATTCTTCCTGCGTATAAAACAATATTCTTCCCCTCCTATCGCACACGAGGGGTATTCTACCACAGACTGTTCGGATTGAGAAGTGTGGATTTTTGAAAGCCCCTGATCCGCCTTGCAAAAACGGCCCGCCGCAAGTGCAAGCACCACCTTTAGACTGGAAAGGATACGACCATGAGCGAACATAACCATACCGGACTGGATGAGGCAGCTTCTGTTGCATCCAATACCATGCAGGCAGTACGAACCGGCAAGGCCATTTCCACCGCGGCAAAGGGCGCTGCGGCAAAGGGCGCTGCGGCAGGCGGGCCCTATGGAGCTGCCATAGGAGCGGCATTGTCCGCACGAAAGCATATCGGTAAAATAGCGGTGGCCGCGCTGGTGTTACTGGCGCTGCCGCTGCTTTTTATTTTGCTCCTGCCTGGGATTATCTTTGGAAGCCTGACGGATAGCGGAGCGTCCGGAGTAGCCGGGCAGCCGATCCTCAATGACAATGCGGCCATTACGGAAAATGTGAATCAGGCTGCCTTTGCGATCAATCAGATTCTCGGAGAGGGTATTGAGAATGTGCAGGAGCGCATCGCCAACGATTTCGCCGGAACAGGCGGGGATCACTATGAAGTAGTCAATCCCTATGAGGGGGATCTCATCAGCAATGTCAACCTGTTTATCTCTCAATATTGTGCGGCAAAAGAACTGGACTTTGCCGCCATCTCCCTCACCGACATGGAGCAGATCCTGCGTGCGGGCCTCACGCACCTTTACAGCTTCAGCCGAACGATGGAGATGCGTACTGTCCCTGCGGAGGAGGACGGCGAGGAAGATACGGCGGAGACATGGTACATCTACACGATCCGCTATAATGGTGAAGCCTATTTTGCGGACACCATTTTTGCATTGACTGACGAACAGAAAGGCCTGGCGGAAAATTATGCGGAAAATCTCAGCATGTTTCTTGGCGACGGCCTGTTCCAATACGCTCCCTCCACCAACACCATTACAGCTCTTGGCGATGTGCGCTTTACCGATGGGGAAACGGAGGTCATCTACTTCAACCAGCTGGATGAACGCTATGCCAATCAGCCTTATGGCACTGACCATATTGGGGGGTATGGCTGCGGGCCAACTTCCATGGCTATTGTGGTTTCCTCGCTGACCAGTGAGACGGTTGACCCGGTCCAAATGGCACGGTGGGCCTATGAGCATGGCTATTGGTGCAGCAAAAGCGGCTCCTACCACACTTTGATCCCCGGCGCGGCACAGGCGTGGGGACTTTCCGTTGAAGGGTGTACCGCTTCGGAACCGCAGCGCATTCTGGATGCCCTGGCAGACGGAAAGCTGGTCATGGCCCTGATGACCAAGGGGCATTTTACAAAGTCCGGACATTTTATCGTGCTGCGGGGCGTCCAGGATGAAAAGATCCTCGTGGCCGATCCCGCCAGTTACCGGCGCAGTCAAAAAGTCTGGGACTTGTCCATCATTCTGAACGAGGCCAGCAGGCGCGCCGGTGCCGGCGGGCCGTTCTGGATCATCGGGTTATGAGAAACTTCTCATAATCCGATTTATGTCCAGCAAAAAGTTATGGGAAGCAGAAGGGGTACCGCCTTTGGAAGCGGTACCCCTTCAACAATTTTTCTTCGCATAACTATTTTGCAAGACTCTTTAGCCGCATCATAAGTGACCGGTCTTCTTGTCAAGACGGCAACCTGTTCGATACGGAATTGCAGAAGATTTTCTCCTAAATTGCGCGTTTCTTTTCAGCATCAATTCTCGCATAGATCCCAGTGGCGGAGAAGTATATCCCGGTCCTGCGCTTACCGCTTTCGCAGGTTTTTCAAGCATTTTCCATCAGCATAACGGGGCGGTTCGTCCTATTCTTCCCATTTCTGTCTACTCGTTTCCGTATGTGGATCACGGTGTGGGGCAAAGCTTTTTCAACTCATCAAGGAACGAAGGCAAAACATCAAATATGATTGCGCAAATGACGGTCCAGTTCGTATCCTCATAATGATGCACCAGCCTGTGCCGCAGTCCTGCAATCTTCACCCATGGAATATCCGGATATTGCTTCTTGAAGTCCTCTGATAAATTAGCAGCGTGCTCTCCAATGTTGTAGAGCGGTGTTGTAACGGTCCATTGAACTGCTTCTTCTGCAAAAATTATCTCGGGAGTGATATTTTCTTTCTCCACATAACGCAGGAGCTTCTCCGTCGTCTCCCGCATCTTTTCAATTCTTTGCTGGTCACTATATTTCATGCGATTCGGACTCCTTCCTCCATGATCGTATGATAGAAAGCGGAACCAGCATTGACCTCCCGCAGTTCGTAAACATCCACAGCTTTTCCCATGGTGCGATGCAGTTCCTCTGCAATGCAGAAAATATCCGTCGGATCAAATTTGCTGCCACCGACCACGATCAAATCAATGTCGGAGGCCGCATCCGCTTCCTGCCTTGCATAAGAGCCGAACAGAATCGCGCTTTCCGCATGATACTTTTTTAGCAACTGCCGTACTACAGCGAAAATCTCGCTCTGTGTATAGATATGGCCAGACATCAGATTCGCACCTCTCTTTCTATGGTACAGTATATCACAGTTTTTGCGAAAAATGAAGTCATCGAAGCCACGCTTTTCGTTTCGCAAATGCACCTCTGTAAAAAAGCTATGTTACTGAATAGATTGCGACACGGCGAAATAATCTAATCAGCGTTCATTTTCGTTCAGGATTTCCAGCATCTCTTTTGGCGTCACCACATAGGGCTTGACCGGGAAATGCTTGATGTTGCCAGTTACGAGATAGGCGTCGGTAGTTTCTCTCGCCTCCATAACCACCTCATAGAAAATTGCATCATCGGGGTCGGGGACATAGTCCTCAATCGTGGCAGCATCCAAAAAGATACCTCACTTAATCAAGCCTGTCAGCGCAATTTCAATGTCCCGGCGGTCAAACTTAAATTTAGGGCGGTGCAGAACATCGTTGTATTCGTCCAGAATATCCTCATGCAGCAGAGGAATTACACGCCCCGCAAGAGCTTCTTGCAGAATAATACCGGGAACGGAGGAAATGTTAAACAGAGCAGAAACCACTACATTCGTATCAAGTACAACATAGTATTTCATGGTTACGCTCCGTTCCGAGCATTTCTTGACGCACGGTCAGCCCGGGACGCTGCAATTTCAGCATTGATCTCATCCAGCGACATATCGGCCGTGCCGTTCTGCTGTGCGGCTTCACTCAGGCTTTGCACGGCGCGGATCGCCCGCTCAGCTCTGTATTCCTGCTTGGGCAGCGTCATGGAAAAGGGAACGCCATTTACCACGACAGAGCGTTTCAAAAACATTCGGATAGCGGTGGGAAGGTCGATGCCGAGTTCATCGTAGACAGCGGCAGCCTTGGCGCGGAGATCATCGTCAACACGCACCTGCATAACACTCGTAGACATAAAAGCACTCCTTTCAAATATAATTGTATTGGTTTACAATGCAATTATATTCTATTATACGCAAAAAGTCAAGCATTAGTCCTTGCGTATTCCCTAATGCGTTTTAATGCGCACAAAAGTAGCAGACTATGCAGGGAAAGTCGTGTGCAGCCGCTTCGGCTATTTATAAAATGTGGTCTTCTTGAATCAGCAGAATATCATCCCGCCCCTCAGCCTGGTCGAGCATCCGCTGCGTGAAGCCGCTCTTGGAAAACAGACCGTACAGTATCTTATACCCAGGGAAAGCCGTGCGCAGCTCCGCAGACTTTTTAACCTTTTCCTCCAGTTCGTAATAGACCGTCGCATCCACCGGCTTGTTGTGGTACTTGCATTCCCCGGCGAATACCTGCTTCTTCTGGTGATCTACCGCCATCACATCGATCTCCGTATCACCGTTGATGTCATTGAGCCAGTAGGAGCCGATGCGGGAGGGCACGAAGTCCACCGCCTTGTTCCGGCATAGGGAGGCAAAGATATCCTTGCAGACGTCCTCATAGGAGAAGGCAACGAATTTCTGAATAAAGTCCTTCCCCAACTCGTCCAGAACGATCTGCTGATTGTCCAGCTCCAGCTCCCCCTTGTAGGGATAGACATAGCGGAACCAGAAGCGGATGAAATTATCTGAAATGAAGTAGAGACCCTTTCGAGACTTCTCCGGATTCTTCTCCGTAACCGGCGTTGCCTTTTTCAGAAAGTCCAGATCGATCAGCGTGGAGAGATAGGGCGTCAGCGAGGATGTCTCCATGCCCAGGGCGCCCGCAATTTTGCCCAGCTTGTGATTGCCGTCCGCAATAGCGCGAATGATGGAGAAATAGCTGTTGGCGGACTGTACCTCGTCTTTCAGCAGGAAGTTCGGTTCCTCATAGAGAAATCCGTTCTTGGACAGTACAACTTCCTGAATCTGACGGTAGAGGTCTTCTCCCGGTTCAAAAAACTCCAGATACTTCGGGACGCCGCCCGTTACGGAATACTGCTCCACGGTCTGAGAGAACGGCTGTCCCTGCACGGCATAGAGGTCTGTAAACGGCAGCGGCTTCAAGCGAATCTGCGCGCTGCGCCGGCCATAAAGCGGACTGTCGTGAGAAAGGGCATGCTTCTGCATCATGCTGATCAGCGACCCGCATAGAATCAGCATAATATTACTGTCCTTCAGGATCTCGTCCCAGGCGTTTTGCAGAATGGACGGAAAGGCCGTGTTCGTCTTGACCAAATACGGAAACTCGTCAATGACCAGCACCTTCTTTTCCTCCGGCCGGTAGTTGGCGATCTCCCGGAACAGATCCAGCCAGTCTGTGAAGGTGACCCTCTGCAGCATGGAATTTCCAGTGACCCGGGCTACCACGCCGGCAAGACGCTTCATGCTCTGGGACTCCACTTCCTCCGTCGCAAGGAAATAAAATGCCTGTTTATCTTTGATGAATTCTTTGATCAGCGTTGTCTTTCCGATACGGCGCCGGCCATAGATCACAACAAAGCTGCCATCCCGGCGGAATTCCTTTTCCAGCGTATTCAATTCTTCTTTTCGTCCAATAAAGTTCACCTGTGCCACCTCCAGCATCTACGATTCATTTATGATAAAACATATTATGATAATCTTGTTTATATTATACGCAGTTTTTTGAAACTGTCAAGCGGTCTGCTATATGCGGGCCGCTTTTTCTATTCTTTACAAAAAGTTCAAATTTTAAGGGGACGATACCCCCCTTGAGCGGCGCGTAATACTACGAGGGATTTTTAAGGAGGCTCCCATGGATCAAATCAAACGAAACCTGTATGAATTGCTGTTCAGCTGCAAAGGAAACTGGCGTAACGCCATTTATGTCCCCTGTGGGCCGTGCCCACATCCCTGCAAGGTTGACCGCTCCGGCTGTCTCGCGGCGATCCGACAGGATGGCGCGCCGTTGCTCGTCGGCGTTCGGGGGTTTGAAGAAGAAACCGGGGAGCGGATCGATCCGGGAGAATGCGTCGGAACGCTCAGCAAGGACGCCTTCTCATCCCTCTTTTCCAGATACTTGATTTGGGAAATGACCAGTTCCGAGCAGTGTCCGATGGAATACCTCACAGATTCATCACTTTGCACCCTCGTTCCAAAATATCAGAAACAGAAAGGAGATTGACATGAAACGAATCAACATCACTTGCCCTGTCTGCGGTTCCAAGGCGTACCTTCGCCCGGCCAGCGTGGTCTACGGTGACAAGGCCCCGAACCCCGATGCCAAATACTATGTCTGCGGACGGTATCCCGCCTGTGACTGCTATGTGGCCGCGCACCGGAAAACGATGCTTCCCATGGGGACGCTGGCGGATAAGGCCCTGCGGAAAAAGCGGCACGATGCGCATGTGGCCCTGGACAGTCTCTGGAAGAATGGCATCATGAGCCGAAAAGAAGCCTACCGCCTGCTGCAGCTGTCTATGGGGCTTCCCGCCGAGGATGCGCATATCGCTAAATTCTCCGCTGCGCGCTGTGACGAGGTCATTGCGCTCAGCCGCAGGTTTCGCGCCGCCGCAGCAAGAGCGGCATAGCAAAATCAAACACAGAAAGAAGGGAAATCATGAGTATGGAATTTACCTTGAACGATCTCCAGCGCCAGAGAGTGGAGGATCACCTTGCGCTGGTAGAACAGGTGCTTCGCCGCAGCATCAAGACCAATGAGACGGTGGACGGCATGGGACATGATGATCTGTACCAGGAAGGCTGTATCGCGCTTTGCCGCGCGGCGGTTTCATACCGGGAGGAAATGGGAGCATTTCCTGCTTACGCCAGAACCGTTATCCGAAATTATTTGCTGGATCGCTGCCGTGAGATCCAATCTGCGCGAAAAAATCTGCCGTTGTTGTCGCTGGACGCTTTTGCCGAGATGGGAGCGCCGGAGCCGGTCAGCCCTTTTCACACAGAAGATCTGATCTCTGATGTTTCCTCCGACGCCCTGCTCTCCCATTTCAGGAACCGCTACCACGGCACCGCCCGGCTTGGGATCGAAGCGATGGAGCTGCGGGTCAGAGGCTACAGCTGCGCGGATATTGCCAAACTGTATCAAAAGAAACCAAACTACATCGGAGCCTGTATCTCACGGGCGGCGGAAAAGCTGCGCCGGGAGCGGATCGTGCGGGAATTCTATACCGCCTGCACGGAACAGGATATCAAGAGCGCATAAGGAGGAGTTCGTATGGCAGAAAAAACACTTTATACGGCGTTGGGACATTTCCGCTGCCGACACGATGGCGGAGACCGGCGTTATCCGGTCATTCTCATGGATCACCGTGAGTTCGGAATGGATCCGCAAGAGATGACGCTTTGGACTGCGCTGTGCTGGCGGCTGACAGACCGGCAGCGTACAGAGGACTTCTATGAACAGCTCTCCAATGGGATGGAGCTTTTCCCCCGGCGCAGCTTTTCAGACTGCCTTGACCGGCTCGTAACACGGGGACTTGTTGCCAAGGGCAGCGGCACGACGGATTTTGACGCGCTCTATGACCTTCTCGGCGAGCTTTATGTTGTTCCCATCTCAAGCAGCTTTCCCCTGAAGGTGGTGACCTTTCTGAAACTGCTGTGCAGCGGAACGGCTCCTGGGTCGGCTGCGGCACTCTTTCGGCGGGATCGGCGCACAGAGCCGGAACGGCACATTATGGACCTCAGCCGTTGCGCGCCGCTTTCCACGGCGGAACTGGTTCGATGCGCGGAATGCGATATTTCGGCTACCGTCGGCAGTCAGCAGACGCTTGCGCTGCTGTATGGCGATCAGGAGACGACCAGCGACAACATCGTATCGGAAATGCGGACTGCCGCAGCTTGTCAGTCTGTGACAGCGGCGGTTGCCAATCTCTATCTTCGCAAGCAGGTCATCTTTGAGAGGGCCTGTGCATGAGCGGGTTTGAAAACTGGCCTGCTCCGATCCTGCGGCGGTGGCTCTTATCCGCCGCCGCGGGGCCGGTCATTTTCCTGATAGGGCTGGCAGGCCGTATTGCCCTGCACGACCCAACGCTTCTGACGCTCAGCACCTTATTGGCAACCTGCATAGTCGTTCGATGTATTCTGCTGTTTCAAGCGATCCGTCAGGAGGACTATGAAACGGTGGAGGGCGTGTGTGTCGCCATCAGGCGAGCGTCCTTGAGAGGGCACCAGCGTATCCGGCTGATGGATGATTCCGGCACTGCGCATGACCTCCTGCTGGATCGGCGTCAAAGATTTCTGATTGGCAGCAGCTACCGCATTTACCTTCAAAGCTCTCCTGGAGCCTTGCTGCCGGAAGCGAGGATACCCCATGGCGCGCTGCTGGGGCTGGAGGATCTTGGGGAGTGCCGGCCCGAATCGGAGATAGACTGTCAGGCTGCTGCACAGGAAGACCCCAATATCATAAAAACGGAGAGATTCAATGAGTAAGCGTAAGAAAGTTCCGAATTCCCACGATGGATATGCTGTTACCTGCAAAAAAACAGCGCACCGTTCCGTATTTACTAAGCAGAAAGGAATCTACAACAATGACTTTTGCAAAAACCTTTGGGCAGCGTCATGTACTCCGTTTTTTGAGCAGTCATATTGATCTTTCTGGCTGCCGTATTACCGCAGCTTCTCCTGTCGGTCTGCGGGTGACCGATGGTGTACACCAGCTCTGCCTGAAAAGCACAGACGGCTGCATTCAGCGTGAAGATGATCCGAACAGTGTAGCGCCGGAGGTCATTGAAGTCTACGGGAGCACAGCGCGCCGAACCGCTGTAACTATGACCGGGCAACGAAGCTGGAGGAGATCGGGTACAGCGTTATGACGATGTCGCCCGCCCTCTTCCGGCAGATGAACCGAACGGAACTGCTGGCCGCCTGAGCGGTCGGAACATTTTTAAGGAGGATATGATTATGTACGAACAGACCAACACCATGATGGAGACCAAGACCCTTTTCCAGATTCCGCAGCTTCTTGACGGCGACGACTTCACCAGCGAAGATCTCGCGGATGATATGGAGGGCCTGCGCCTGAGCTTCACCCGCATCAAGATCCCCGGCGGCGGGCACCTGCAGTTTGAGATCCCGTCCGGAAACCCGGATGTGCCGGACTATGCGCCCTATCTGGAGGGCGTCATTCTCTACAGCCACAACTCCAACGCCTACTGGCCGGAGGGCAGCGAGTACGATGATGACCAGCCGCCACTGTGCCAGTCCTTCGATGGAAAGGTCGGCTACGGTGAGCCCGGCGGCACCTGCGCGGACTGCGTTCTCAACCAGTTCGGCAGCGATGGGAACAACAAGGGGAAGGCGTGCAAGAACATGAGAATGCTCTATCTGCTGCGCAGCGGTGAGTATATGCCCATTCAGATCGCGCTGCCGCCTACCAGCCTGACGCCCTATACCCGCTTCGTCAATGAAGCGTTCCTCTCCCGCCGCCGCAAGGTTTGTACCGGCGTGGTGCGGATCGGGCTGAAGAAGGCCGTCAGCGGCAGCCACGAATACTGCGTCGCCACCTTTACCAAGATCGCCGATTTCGCCGGGGAAGACCTGGCGCATATCCGCGCCTACGCGGATGGCTTCGTGGCGCAGATCAAGGACATCAACGCGCAGAGAGCGCAGGCGGGCGCCGCAGCCTCCAGCATCATCGGAGACGGCGATGCCTCGCATCTGGAGTTGCCTGACAACGGCGCGCACTTTGCGTTAGGGGCGGTCATTGATGGAGAACGGGAAGAACTTCCCGCCTGATACGATCCCCTGCATTGAGGAAGAAAAACGGGAAACAGGGCCTCCGCCGGAGGCCGCTGTTCCCGTCCCTTTGACCGAAGCGCAGCGCCGCTTTGCCGCTCAGTACCACGCCCTGATCTATGGATTTCTTCTGGAAAAGAAGCTGGATATCTGGGAGTATTACGATATTGCGGCAATCGGCTATCTTCACGCTGTCCAACGCTATTTTACCGAAAAGAGTCTGCACAGATACCGTTTCTCCACGATTGCGTGGTGCTCCATGAACAGCAGCCTGAATACCTTCCGGCGTCAGGAGCAGCGGCGGCAAAGCCATGAGTTTTCCTATCAGGCTGCGCATCCGCCGCCTGACGACGCCTTTGATGCACTTCGGGCAAGATTGCTGCTGCACGACCTGTTTCTCCTCGCGGATAAAGAGCAGGCTCTTTTGATCCGCCACCGTCTGCACGGCTGCAGTCTGGCAGAAACCGCGCGGAGGGAAGGCATGAGCGTCAAGCGGGTGCGACATCGGCTGAAAGCGTTGTACCGCGCCTATTTTGCGCAGGAAGAAACCAAACAGAAGGAGTTGTGACCCATGAAAAATATCCGTATCGTTCACGGAACCCTGATGTATCCGCTGGAGGTCGGCAGCCGCGCCCTCATCTTTGAGGAGGGACGGTATCTCCACACCTCTACGGTGATCGCCATTCATGGCGTGACGCCGCAGCAGATCCGTTTTGAGACGATGAACTCCCATTACTGCCTGCTGGCTCCCTCCTCGCCGGTCGCGGCTGATGTGCCGGTGACAGTCGTGGAGCAGGCGGCGTAAAAACGGTGAATACTGGTTGCATCTTTGCCGGATGCTTGGTACTCTAAGCAAGAGGATCAACATCTGGACAGGAGGCTATGGAGCTTATGATGTACCCATTTCTCACCATGAACGACCATACTGAGATCGTATACTCTCATTTGCTTGATGGTGGGGGAGTAAAAATTTGTGTTGAAAAGCCTGACGAGTATGATGGTTTCCATCATGCAGCATGTTTTCTTCCCGGCTGCCGCTGGGAGGATATTGTCGGCTTCAGTGACGCGGAAATTCAGGAATACCAAAAGGTAATCGAATCTTCCGCAGAGCAGATCATGCGTCTTGCCGCATCGAGCAAAGGCTGAATGATTGCAGACGAAAGACCGCCGCTTTTCATAGAACATTTTGTTTCTATGGTAAGCACTATTTTGGAAAGGCACAGCACCGTTGTGGTGCTGTGCCTTTTCACTTTATCCAAGGAACAGGAGGTCGAAAAATGTATGTGTTAGAGTTTCGGACTGCCAACCGACATCACACTTGGCTGCGCTGCGCGATCTGTGAAACGAAAGCTCCGCTTGAGCGTGTGCGCTGTGGGCAGACGGATATGATGCGCTGGCGTATTCTGCGCCTTCCCGGAACGGTGCAGGCCGCCTGCGCAAAATGGAGAAGCGTACCGCTGATGCGGTACGGCCAAAAATCCGCATAATGATTTGAAAGGAGTGTTTACCCAACATGAAATACTGCAATCCGGACACCTGCTCGGAATGCCTCTATATCGGAGAGGGTGACAGCATCTGCGAGATCTCCCATGAACTGGTGTTGGACAACTGGCAGAGCGTCCCCCATACCATTCCCCAGGAGTGTCCGTTTCGCCGGCAGATTATCCGGCAGCGCCGAAAAGCGGTGCGCAGAAGATGAATGAGCCCGCCAAGCAGCCGTTGGAGCTGCCATCTGCGACCTATGAGCCGCAGTTGTCCGCATCCATTGATCTGGAGCGGTGCCTTTCCGGAGAGGTGCTGCTGCATGTATTTGATCTCAGCGGCACCCATGAGGTGAAAACCTGTTACGGCGATGTCGTAAAAATCGTCAACGCTCTGCGGGACTACGCAAAGCTGTTAGAGACGGTGTGCGACGAGTGGGAGCTCGGCGGATTTCACCGGGCAACCTATGAATATCAGGCAGAAAAGCTCCGCCAGATCGCGGACAAGCTTCAACGCGGCATCGGCTATGATTACGATGCTGCCGTAAGGAAGTGTCAAAAGCTGCGGGGGAAAAAGCCTCGCAACGCCGATGTGGGAGAGGAGGCGATGGTTCTTGCTGTCAAGCGCGGTTTTGAGCAGGCGCAGGCAAAAGCCAACAAGCCTTCTTCACCCGGTCAGAATGATGATAAGGAAGTGAACCGATATGAATGATATTTTATCCGGCACCTATAAAGGCAACACCTACCGCATTAAGGTGGAATGCTACCCGAATACCCCGGCGATCAAGGTGCAGCTTCTCCCGGTCAACGCCGGAGAGCGCATCACCATGACGCAGAACCTTGGTCAGCCGCTGCCCCGTTATCAGGCATTTCTCTGTGACGGGATGCTGGAGGTGGACAGCACCGCCTTCATGGACTATATGGAGGAAAATAATCTGGGCTACATCGTGGACTACAAGCGTTACGATGCCGATGTATTTACCGGAGTAAACCGCAGGACTGCCGCCGTTTTTCAGTTCCACTCCGCCGCGCTGCGCCGCCTGAACAAAGTCGGTTGCCAGCGTTACGAAGGGGACTATACGCGGCTCAAGCAGAAACACGCCGAGCGCAGAGCCCGGCGCATGGCCGGATAACCAGTTTCCGTGCAAGGGGTAATCTGTTCCTCTGCATTAGCGGCGTCAACGCGCTGCACGGGCTGACCGATACCATTCGGGTGCCTGGCGTCCGTGAGGTCGTCGAGGCAATGGACATGGATCAGATGGCCAATCCCAATGTGCGGAAGGCCGTCCTCGCCATGCGGAAGGAAGTGCAAAAGGTACCAGCATTCGCTATTCAAAGTACACATGGAACCCCCTGCAAGGGAGTGGACGATTCCCTCCTGAGCCGGGCGGCAACGATGTAAAGGAGAAAGAAATGTTAACAGCACAAGAGGAAGCGCGGATCTTGGCGAAGATCCGAAAAGACAGCTATGGCATTACGCTGGAGCAAATGAAGCAGTATTTCATAAAGCACCAGCACGCACGGGAAATAGGCGATAAGAAGACGATGGAAAAAATCGAATACCATCTCACCTACATCAATTTTCACTATGAATGCGGCTTGCTGGCCACCGGGCAGTATGATAAGCTCCCGGAGGTCATCCAAAACTGGTGAGACATCTCGCCACAGAAAGGAACGACACGAATATGGATAACATCATAGGCGGGCGATCTGCGGTAATTCAAGTAACTTTTCTGATGGAGGATCGCGGCTTTTGCAAAGACGTGTTTGCCACAGTTGAGAAACCGACGCGCTACTATAACCGCATTTTTGAAAACTACACCGGCGAAGTCGCCACATGGTATTCCGCTAGCCATTCGATCTTTGAAAGTGACTGCCGTATCAGCCCGCAAACGATCTTTGAGGTGGTCTATCAAGGGAGGCTTTGCGCAAGAGATGGAAACGGTGACTTTGAGGGAGAAATCCCCTTTGTTCCGTTTTTTGAGTTTGAACGGAGAGAAGCGATCCGCTGCTCTAAAAAGCTGCCAAATCTGAAAGGCTATGAGCAGATGAAAGAAAAACTGTTATCCTTGCCCGGTGGTGAGCAATATTCCCTCCATGGTGCCTGTCAGGATAACTGGATCTATGCTCTCAACTTCGGCAAGGAGACCGTGCAGGTCATCGACACCAGCGAGTGGATGGGGCGGTCCTATGAACTGATTGCTGTTCTTTATACGCACAAGCCGACCGGATTCCAGTTTACAAATTACTGTATCCGGCCCGCCGGCATCATTTCATCTTCATCGCGCCACGATCTTCTGCTCTATGACTGGGCGGAACATCAGGCAGGCGCAGATTCTTATTGAGGTGGTTGTTATGTCAAAGATTACGGAAAAGATCGCCAAGCTCCTTGCGTTGGCGGAAAGCCCCTACGAGGAGGAAGCCAAAGCCGCGCTGCTGCAGGCCCGGCGTCTGATGGCGGAGCATAAGCTCATGCCGGAGGACATCGAGCCGCAGGAGAACAAGAAGGTGATTCAGGAGTGTGTGGGCGTCACCTGCACGAAGCTCTCTTCGCCGTGGACGGTTTACCTCTCCACGCTCATTGCCGCACATTACTGCTGCAGGCCCTATCGGAGCTCCGTACACGGCAGCAAGGTTTCGGAGATCGGGTTTATCGGCATGGAGGACGACTTCAAGCTCTGCAAGCTGGCGTTTCTCTACGCCTATGATTGCATCGCAAGCCGATGCAGACAGATCCGTACCCAAAAGGGATATCCCGCAAAGACACTTCGGGAGATGTGCAATTCCTACGGATGGGGCTTCTGCCGCGGGCTGTCTGCCGCTTTTCAAAAGCAGGAGGCCGAACACCAGGAATGGGGCTTGGTCATGGTTGTGCCGCAGGCGGTCGAGGACGCCGTTTCCAAAATGAAGCGGAGCAGTTATAAAATCTCGCCCCAAAGCAGTATGAACCATCAATACGCAGCCATGGGCTATGCGGATGGGCAGGAATTTGATATGCGCCGCCGGCTGGAGCCTTCGGCGTAATTCTTTACTCCTGACCGCCAATAAAGGGTTTGCGGATGCGTGATAATTATGGTACAGTAGCTTCGTGAAAGGAGCCGATATCTATGCCACATGTTATCTCGAATCGTGACTTCAGCAAGCTGACAGAAGCCCATGCAGGAAAGCCAACTACGGAGGATGTATATACAAAGCTTGCAGAAGCGGAAACCGACATTCAAACGGGAATGGTGTCCGATGCCATGGAAGGGCTGTGTATGCTGCGGGATAAATACGGCCTGTGAGGCAGAAAATACCGTATACCTTATATGGCTCTTTCATGGTAGACAGGAACACGAGAAATTGATATAATTAAGCAAATTGTTTCTTGTTTTTGGAGGTTTAGTATGCCATTACAGGGAGACCAGTTGAGCCGCATGACGATTCGCGGCTTCAAATCCATCAAAAGCTGCGATATTTCTTTCGGGAAAATCAATGTGCTCATTGGTTCTAACGGAGCGGGAAAGAGCAACTTTATTTCGGCCTTTTCCTTTCTCCAGAGTATTCTGTCTAAAAATCTTCAGGTGTCTGTGGGACAGAGCGGCTTGAGTTCTCTTTTATATAATGGCCGGAAAGTGACCGAGGAGATTGACTTTGAGGTGTTTTTTGGGCAGAACTCTTATGGCTTCGTTCTGGTGCCTACCGATGATAACCGGTTGATCTTCCAAAAGGAATACTTCGGTTATCATGGTGGTTGGGACAATGAAAGCAACATTGGACGCGGGCATAGTGAATCCCAGTGGGAAAACGGCGCCCATAACGGAATTGACGATTACGTTGTCCCAACCCTGCGCAAGCAGAATTGGAGGGTGTATCATTTCCATGACACGGGTAAGGGTGCCAGAGTCAAGCAGGAGCATAACATTTCCAATAATAAAATGCTGCTGTACGATGCGGCAAACCTTGCCGCATTCCTTTACCGGTTAAAAAACTTTTTCAAGCAGAACTACGATGAAATTGTGGAAACGATCCGTCTGGTCGCGCCGTACTTTGATGACTTCGTTTTGGAGCCTCAAGAGGGTAATGAAGAGCAGATCGTTCTGCGGTGGCGTCAGACCGGCTGCGAAGATATTTTCAATGCTTCTCAGCTTTCGGATGGTACTCTTCGCTTTATCTGTCTGACAACACTTTTGCTGCAGCCCCATGAACTGCAGCCAGCTACCATCATCGTTGATGAGCCGGAGCTCGGCCTGCATCCCTATGCAATCACGATTTTCTCTGAGATCGTGCGGCAGCTTTCCAATGAAAAACAGATCATTATATCCACGCAATCTGTAGAGTTGCTGAACGAGTTCGATGTGGAAGATGTCATTGTCGTTGACCGGAGTGATACCGGTTCTGAGTTCAGACGGTTAGATCCGGAGCAGCTCAAGCTGTGGCTGGATGGTGACTACACGCTGGGTGACCTTTGGAAGAAAAATGTTTTGGGAGGTAGACTCTCAAAATGAAAACAATCTACATTTATTGCGAAGGTCCCACAGAGGAGTCGTTCATCAATGCGGTGCTGTACCCTTATTTTCTCGGTATGGGCATTTATGTCTGCCCCATCGTTTGCGAGACGAGACGGGATGCCAACAGAAAGTATCGCGGCGGTGTAAGCCGTTATGCAAAAGTCAAAAACGAGCTCATGATCCTCTGTAAGAGTCATCCGCATGAGTATGTAACGACCATGTTTGACTATTACGCGATGCCCAGCGACACGCCCGGTATCTCCGATGCCACACCAGACATCTTTGAGAGAATTGGGAAAATTGAATCCATCATCAATGAAGATATCGGTGAGCGCAACTGCAGATTCCATTTCATGCTTCATGAATTTGAAGGCATCCTGTTCTCTGAGCCGAATACGTTCCATTTGATTGCCAATGATGGGATTGTTGGTGAAATTCAGCGGATCCGAAACGATTTTGAGACGCCGGAGCATATCAATAATTCTCCGGAAACTGCCCCTTCGAAGAGATTGGAGGCATTGATTCCCGGCTATGCGAAGGTAAAGAACGGGACACAGCTTTCTGAGGCGATGGGGCTCGGTGCGATCATGGCGCAATGTCCGCACTTCAAAAAGTGGATCGAGGATATGGTAGCATGGTGAAAGAAGAAAATGCGATCCTGCCCGCACAGGAACTACGCTCTCTGCCTCCCGGACAGACCCTTTCCGCCAAATTGCTGGCGGCTCGGAATGACCGGAAGCGCGGTGTGCAATATCTGACGGTGGAACAGGTTCTCACCAGCATGGATTGTGCCGTAGCGCGGGGCTCCTTGCTCTGAGAACTCAGCTTCGTTTGGAAGGAAGCCATTCCTTTCAAACATTTGGGTCACCTGACCCGTAAAAAAAAGAATCGCTGCCGCATGGCAGCATATTGCGAAGGACGTACAGACTTGTAAAAAGTCTGTGCGTCCTTTTTCGTTTTTGGGAGGATGATATGAAACCCACCTATTCAGACGCCGGGAAACTGGCATGGTATCCGGACATCGCCTGCCCTGTCTGCGGCGGTGATGTCAACTCATGGGATAAGCGATGCAGCCGTGCGCTGGGTTACCGGCAGATCGTATGTGAGGGCTGTATCTCAGAGGAGTATCAGGTCACGGTGGAAAATCTGCGCTATGTGATGAAAAACCACTTTGGACTGGTTCCGTGTCCGGGGATATGAGCATGGAACAGAATCAACTGACCCGGGATCTCTACGCCGCAGGCTATACGCGGGAGAATCACCCCTCCTTCGTGTACTGGAGCGATTGGCAGAATTTCGGCTATCTCTTTGAGGCTCTATTGAAGTTTATATGGGAAACACCGTGCGGTCTTCTGGTCGCGGGGGAAAGCTCTCTCGGCCGGGGCCTTGCCTGCAGCGACGCCTCGTTCCAAGGCATCGATTACTGCCCGGAAAATGACAACCCGCTGCTGCGCTGTCCCTATGAACGCAAGGACTGTCCACACAGCATCAGCGGCTTCCCTGTCCCTCTCTGCCCCTGCCACACCACCGGTAAGCGATATTCCTACGAGCAAAGCGTCGAGAAGGTGGAAACGGAGAGAAGCGAGAGACAGCACCGGCAATACATGGAGATCACCGGCGGGGTCTACTGTGCCTGTGTGGTAGGCTGCAATGGCTATGAAGGCGGCCGTGTCGAAGTCAAATACGATGTGGAGCAGTGTATTCGCTGCCGCTGCCAGAATCCTGTCTGCGTCATTCGCAAGCAGGAGCGGGACCTGAGCCGCGCCAATATCTTTTATGATGTGCGCCGCACATGGATCACCCGCATTGGCTTTCTGGAGGAAAAGAAAGTACAGGTGACAAAGGGCGAGCGTGTGTTTCCCCATCCTGTGGCCCGAACGGACGCGGAGATCTGGCTGGAAATGAAAAAGGCGCACTTCAACCCGCTTTGGAGCAGCTCTGTGATCGACTCCCCGCACCTGACACCAGAGGATCGGCGGCAGACATTTTTCAGCAAAATGCACCGCCGGTACGGGGAGTATGATTACTTTGAATTTCACTATGATGTGGAGAATATCCGCATTGCCAAAAGTGAACAGAGGGATCTGCTGCAAGACCTGCGGGATGTGGCGGACGGCTTGGAGGTCGTCCATGCGGTCGATCTCAAGAAGGAGCAGGCCGCCAAAAAGCGGGAATCCCGGCAGCGGCGCAAGGAGCAAAAGGAGCGGCGGCTGAACAAGCAGCGTTTCCCAGCTCCGCCCAAGGAGGAACAGCTTACATTACTGACAGAGGAGGATCGTTTCAGCGATGGCAGTCAAACTGACTGAACAGACAAATGGGCCCCATATCTATATGCGGCTCCGTCTGGACAGCGGCCGCGTCGAGGAGATCGACGCTTACACCACAGAGAAAGGCTGGCACTATGTTACCAGCGCAGACCGCACCCCGGAGGTACGGCTGCGGATCATTGCGGCGTTTCATACGCTGTATTGATCTGCTTTCTATACATTTCAAGGGGAGGATGCCGGTTTTCGGTGTCCTCCCCCCTACTTGCACATAAGGATGTGATTTGAACATGAAATACGAATATTACCCGAAAAGACGGACGGAGCAGGAGCGCAGAGAGCTGAATGAGCAGATTCTCCGCCTGCTGCAAAGCGAAGCCTGTGAGCAAGCCGGTGTGACCGACGAGGACATTTTCAATCGCTATACCGGCGATGGCGGCCTGCATGGGCTGCGGCGCAGCGACTATGAAAACTACAACGCATTCAGCGCGGCGAAAAAGGAGCTGGAAAACGGCCAGTTTTTTACACCGCCGCCCCTGTGCGAAATGGTCGTTTCGGCCCTGCGCCTCTCCAACACAGATCTGGTGGCGGATCTCACCTGCGGCATGGGAAATTTCTTCAATTTCCTGCCAAATGAACGCAACGCCTACGGCTGTGAGGTCGATCCCAACGCCTGTGCCGTTGCCCGAAAGCTCTACCCGCAGGCACACATCGTACAGGGTGACATTCGGGACTATGAGCCCCAAACGCATTTTGATTTTGTCCTGGGCAATCCACCCTTTCACCTGCGCTGGATCATGCCGGACGCCACTATTATGACCTCTCATCAGTATTACTGCCTGAAGGCGGCAAAGCTGCTCAAGCCCCTCGGTATTCTGGCAGTCATTGTGCCGGCGTCCTTTCTTGCTGACAGCTTCTCCGATAAAGGCGCCATCCGCATGATGGAGAGCCGATTCAGCTTCTTAGGGCAGGTGATGCTGCCGGAGCACGCCTTTTCAGACAGTGGCGTGGACGACTTTCCGACCAAGCTGCAATTCTGGCAGAAGAAAAGCACCGCGGCGGACTGGACGCCCAAACGGTACTCGACGGACTGTGCGGACATCTATATTCCCTCCGGGCATCCGGTCATGGCAGCGACCGCGCTTTACGAGAAGTTTGTCATGGTCGCAAAGGTGGATCTGGCAGGCAATCGGAACAAAGTCTTTCTGGAACTGGCACAGCTCAAAACCACCAAGAGCACTTTTCTCTATCAGGTGAAGAAGTACCTGTATCAGATCCGAAGCCATCCGGCCACGCGGGAGAAATACGACGCCTGCTTTGCCTACGTTCACCGCTTTTATACCCAGAGGCAGCCGGCGGATATGCCATATGATGAGTGGCAGCGCGTGCAGCTTACCGAAGCAAAGGTGCTGGCGTATCTGAAGCAGGCGCTATGCCGCCAAAACGCCAAGCCGGAGCGGGACGAAATTCGTCTGGTCAAGCAGAAACACAGCTTTGTCTACAAGGCATACAGCCGGAAGATGGCAAAACTCCTGACGGACGAGATGCGTGCGCCGGTGCCGATCTATCAGGCGGTGCTGAACGATGAGCCGGAACGGTTTCCAGGCTATGAGCGGCTGCTGCGCCGGAAACGCCGGGAGTATGACAATCAGGAGCAGCCCTTTTCCGAGATGGCTGAAAACGCGCAGCTTGCTGACTGGATCGGCCGCTTTCAATATTGGGACGCCCAGAATCATGCTTACATCCACCTGAATCCGCTCCAGAGCCACGATGTCAACCTGACGCTCCAAAAGCGGTACGCCTTCCTGCAATGGGAGCAGGGCAGCGGCAAAACACCCGCCGCCATTTTCACGGGGAAGCACCGCGTGGAAATGGGTGCTGTCCACAGTATATGGGTCATTTCCAGCGCCATCTCCATCCGCAACAACTGGGATGTGATTTTAAAGGGCGCGGGTTTTTCCTATGTGTTTGTGGAGCGTCTGGCTGATCTGCAGCGCATCCGACCGGGCGATTTTGTGATCCTGACGCTGAATAAGGTCAGCCAGTACAAAAAGCAGATCGGGCGCTATATCAAGCAGCTTGGCTATAAAATCCAGTTTATTTTTGATGAGAGTGACAACATCTCCAACCCCAGCTCCAAGCAGACGCTTTCCGTGCTGTCCTGCTTTCGCCGCTGCAAGTATAAGCTCCTGACAACCGGCACCAGCACGCGGAACAATATCTCCGAATTTGCTCCGCAGCTGGAGCTGCTCTACAACAATTCCATCAATATGATCTCATGGTGTCGAACGCTTTACAGCTACGATAAGCGGTCTGAATATATGGAGCACAAGGAAAACCCCTATTATGGGATGCCGATTCCCGCTTATAAAAAGGGCTACCGCCTGTTCGCAAACTCCCATCTGCCGGAGAAAATCACCGTCTTTGGCGTGGGACAGCGAAATCAGGACATCTACAACGCCGACGAGTTGGATCGGCTGTTGGGAAAGACGGTCATTACCCGCACCTTTGAAGAGGTCACGGGAAAGGACATCCGCCGTATCCATCAGATGCCGATTCCGTTTCTCCCGGAGGAGCGGGAGGTCTACAATATCGTGCTGAAGGAGTTTTACCGCATCCAGCGCGAATATTACAATTCGACCGGAAACAGCCGGAAGGACGCGCTGATGCGGCTCATTCAGCAGATCACACTGCTTCTGCGCATCAGCGCCGCCCCGGACTGCATGAAGGAATACGAGGGCGAGACGCCGCTCAAGGAGATGGCTGTTGTGGAAGCCCTTGCCAGATGGCCGGAAGAAGTTGTAGCCATTGGCGTGCGGCATACAACGGTGTTGGACCGTTACGCCGCCGCCATCCGTGAATACCTTCCGGACCGCCCCCTCTTTGTGGTGACAGGCTCCACCGTCACCTTCGCCAAGCGGCGTGCTCTGCGGGATATATTGCGGGACAGTCAGAATGGCATCCTGCTCTGCACACAGCAGAGCCTTCCCTCCAGCGTCAACTTCGAGTTTGTCAACAAGATCATCATTCCGGAGATGCACTACAACAATGCCGGCATGAGCCAGTTCTATATGCGCTTTGTCCGCTACACCTCCACGGAGAAAAAGGATTTGTATTTCCCCATCTACATTGGAAGTCTGGAATCCAACCTCATGCAGATGGTGCTGGCAAAGGAAAAGCTCGCCATGTTTATGAAGGGGCAGGATGCGGATATGGACGAGATCTATGCCAAATTCGGTGTGGATTATGACCTGCTCTCCACGTTGATGACCCGTGAAACGGATGACGAGGGACACCTGCGTATCCGCTGGGGCGAACAGAAGATCGCCTGATTTTCAGGAAAGGAACAAAAAATGGACAAGTTTCATATTGAGCTCTATCCAAAAGCTGATTTGGAAAACGAATGGGCAAAGAACAAGCACACGCCCGGCGCCATGCCCTGTATGCGCTGCGGCGGCCCCATGCGGAAATCTCTTGCCGAAAACGCTCTGAGCCGTGCGCTGAACATCTATGTCTGCCCTGCGTGCGGCATGGACGAGGCCCTGCGGGATGCTGCGGGGAAGGTACTCCCCATAAGCGAATGGTACGCCGTGAAGCAACACCGTTTTGCGGAGCATAAGGACCCGCAGGCAGTCAAGCTGACGCCAGCCTGTGCGTTCATGGAGATCTTCTGCGGAGCGCGGAAGACGCTGCCGTTGAGCAGCGCCCGGTATCCTGCTTCGCTGGTTGCCTATTCCCGCTCTGACTATGACGGGTGGCGATGGTGGACAACCTGGTTCCCGGATGAAGAAATGCGCCCAGCTCCGGCGCTTGGGCAGGAGATCGATGCCTTCCAGTCGCAGCTTCTCGCCCTGCCGGAATTCAAGACCCTATGGGCAATGGAGCGGATGTGCCGGCTGTATGCCCAGCCGACAAATGAGCCCACGGAATTTAATCTGTACGCGGAAACGGCGCATTTTCAAATCTGGCTCCGCTTGATTACACGGGAGCGGGACTATAACCTCTACACATATTTCTTTGCAAAATAACCCAGTTGTTCAGACGCAGAAAGCCGGGAGCCGCATCGCGGCCTCCGGCTTTTTCTTTGTGTACAGGCATATTTTTTCGGAACGATCCGATTTTTGTTGCTCTTATGCGTATTGCATCCGTATAAGAGAAGTATAGGAGGTACATAGCTATGTTAATTGCTGTCGATCACGGGAACAAACAAATCAAAACCGTCCATACGCCGCCGTTTACCTCCGGGCTTATCCAGAGCGACGCGCCCGGCTTCGGAACGGACGCATTGGCCTATCGGGGGAAGTATTACACATTGACCGATCAGCGGATCCCCTACCGCAGAGATAAGACAGAGGATGAACGCTTCTTCATTCTGACGCTTTTTGCCATCGCGCATGAGATCGAAGCGATGGGACAGTACAGCGGCAGCCTCATGCGCGTGCAGCTGGCGGTCGGCCTTCCTCCCGCGCATTTTGGCGTGCAGGCAAAGCGGTTTATCAACTATTTCAACGGGCGGGGTGCGGTGGCCTTTCAGTTTAAGGGAAAGCCCTATGCCATTTTCATTGAAAACACAGCCTGTTTCCCGCAGTCCTTTTCTGCCGCTGCGGCCACGGTAAAAAACCTCGCCTCATTCCCCAGAGCACTGGTGGTCGATATCGGCGGCTTTACTGCGGATTATGTGCGTTTGCGGAACGGTGTGCCGGACATGGCAGCCTGTGATTCTCTGGAAAACGGTGTGATCCTGCTCTATAACCGCATCTGTGCAAAAGCAAATGCCGAGCTGGACATTCTGCTGGAGGAAAGCGAGATCGACCGGATCCTGCGCGGCGAGGATCAGGACGCGGCGCCGGAGGTCATCGCTCTGGCAGAACGGGAAGCACAGGAGTTTATCAACGACCTGCTCAGCGGCCTGCGGGAGCGGATGCTGGAACTCAAGTCCGGCAAAGTGATCTTCCTGGGCGGGGGCGCTACTCTGCTGCGCCGGCAGATCGAAGCGTCCGGAAAAATCGGGCAGGCGATTTTTGTGGAGGACATCAATGCCAATGCCAAGGGGTATGAGTATCTTTACCGGCTTCAGCACAGCGGGCGGTGAGTGCTATGACCGACAAGAAGGACCCCGGGAAATTCACGATTCGCTTCAACATCTGTGACCCACAGCATAAAGCGGTGATCGACCTGCTCAACCGGCAAGGCCGCAGCAAAGCGCAGTTTCTTGTCAGCGCTGTCCTGCACTATATCAACTGCAAGGAGACACCAGAGGTATCTGTTCCGGTTCCAAATCAGGCGGCACTGGAGGAGATGATCCTTGCCATCCTGGCAAAGAACCAGAGCTACCTGAAAAAGCAGCCCGAGCCGAAGCCTTCCACCGCACAGCAGGATGCGGCTATCTCCGCTGCATCCGAACCTATGCCGCCCGCAGACGGAGCAGAATTGGAACAATGGTTTGGCGGGCAGGATGGTGTGGCATCGATCCTGAACTCTCTGAAAATGTTCGAGCAGGATTAAAAGCAAAGGACCGTTCGCGCCATGCGCAAACGGGTAAACCGTTATATAAAACTCTTTATAGACAAGTAAGGTGCGGAAGCCTCCGCACCTTACTTGTAAGTATCAATACGTCCTAAACGTCCATGTGCTCGATGTCGTCACCCCATCAGCAGAAACGGCGGTTACTGTTACTGTGTATAAATCGTTTGGATGTGCTGCCACCGTCGGCGTATAAACCTTTGAAATAGAGGTTGTGTTTGTTACTGTTCCTAAATTTGTCGTTGCGCCATTCGGGTTCTTTACACTCATTGAAATAGACGAAACGGTGTGGTTAGTTCGTGCAGTAAGTGTAATTTGCGTATTCTTCGCCATAGGTGTAAGTAAAGTTGGGATTATATATGTCCGAACATAACCACAACGAGCACATTTGGAATTGGTCGAAGAAAATGTATGTGACGTGTTTGCCCCAGTACATGTGGTAACATCATAAAAATACGTTGGCCGAATTGAAACCATTTGCCCTGAATACTCCTCCGCCAAATTAAGGTTCTTTGCATTTGGCGAGTGCGCTGTGAAATAAACTTGATTGCGTGCTGTTCCAGTAGCGTTATTCACAATAACCGCATGCCCTAATGGTTTACTTCCATTTACATGGATAATGGATCCAATGAGGTTTGCTGTTCCAACTTCCGAAAAGTCAGAAGAAGCCGTAATCGGTTTTTTCACTGCGCGCAGTCTTGTTTCTGTGTCATTTACGGAGTAGTCTATATAATCCCTAAAATATCCGCAAGAAGTCCATGCCCAGTATGTAGAGGCTGGCTTAGCATACCATTTTGTTTGTGCCGCGTTCGGTTGACCCGCTGCTATTCCTACAGTATCCTGAGGAGCTGTCCCTGCATTCACCGAGGTCAAGTTATTACTTCCTGAAAATCCTGCATAAATTGCTTGAGATGCAAAATTCATACAATCCCCAGCATCTGGTCCCGAATAATCATTGAAAATGTCAGTATTATAATATGAATTTGCCGTTGATGTTGTCGTGCTTGTAGCATATGTATAGGCATACTTCCATGCATTTTCCTTGTTGTACATTCGAGCAAAAGAAGCATTTGCCAAAACCTCTGCAACCATTTCATCCTCTGCAGGTGCGGCTGAAACTACAGAATCTTCATTTGCAGAACACTCCGCCTGTGCCTGAATGTTCTGCTTTTCTGCAGCAATTATGGACGATATTTTATATTCTGTATCCTTATATTCATTAGCAAACCAATCATACTTTGTTTCTACATTTGCAACAATCCATTCTCCATCTACTTTAATTAGAGAAACCGTATGCTCTTTTTGACTAAACGAAGAGTCCTCTGCACCCACATATTGGAAGCTTATATTTTCAAGGACTTCAATAACCGCAAAATTCCCCTGAACATCAACCCTTTGAACTACATAATCAGTGTTGAAATCTGTTCTCTGCAGGCCATTGTATTGTCTTATCGTAGAAAAATACGTAGCCTTATCTATCATAAATTGAATGTTCGCCTGCATTTTACTCACAGCGACACTAATATTATTTTCTTGCCCATCTGCATCATTTCTCAATGCCATGAACTCCGATGTTGCAAGTGTAAGTTTAGCAGGATCCACCTCAGCGTCAAGAACCGTCCCTAAAGTCAAATTCTTATCCGCATACATGTAACTGTTATACGCCCAATTAGATAAATACCGTTCTGCAGCCGATATAGCGGATGTTCCTTCATTTAACGTACCAGTTTCACTATAACTCGCTGCAACTTGGGAAACCAAAAGAGCAAAAAGGAGCAGAACAACGCAAGTTTTCTTAATTGCTTTTTTCATACGATCCTCCTTAATCCGCAAGCCGAAAATACTCATCATAATTGATATCACCATTCACAGTAGATACATTTACGTTTGACCACTCGATATATTCCCTTTCACGGCTTTTTTTCTTTTCCATTTCTGGTAATGCAAAAGTCCTGTTTTCTATGTCTTGTTTCACATCTTCAAGCGGACCACATATTAAAAGAAATACCTCAGGGAATGAGGCTGAACCATTTGCGAGAACAGTTTCTGCTGAATTCAGATTTATTATCTCATACTCTTCATTTTCATATTTTATTTCTGTAACCATCGGAAAAATATTTGTTCCTGCTATTGTTAAGTTTCCTTCTTCGAGACTCATTTCTGTTAATGACACACAGGAAACGATCTTTGTAATGTTTCCCTCTTCATATGTCCCTAAAACCTGCACAATTGGCAAAAACACTTGATTCTTTTCTTTTTTATCATTATATTTCGCGCACACTCCATCAAATATGATTTTTGTTTCTCCCTCATATCCAAAAACAGTCGAATCAGGAGCCGGCAACTCACTTGATCTGTTAGTACATGCAGTCAGATGGAGAATCAAAATCATTCCAATGGTAAGATAAAAAACGATTTTCCTTTTTTCCATATGCTATCTTCCTCTCCTTTAAACAGCAAAAAGCGCATGAACATCCTACATAAAGCCGATGTTCATGCGCCCACACTTACGATTTTAATTCGTCCTCTCCAGAATTGAAGAGACGAATATTTTTGACCCTGTCGGCCTCTGGTATGACACATGAACTGCATACCGTACATATCGATTCCTCCATTCCTTTGAATTATGCCGTATAATCAATCTACTACGGTAAGTTTAGCATATTATATGTAGCCCGTTTTTCAATGTTTTTTTATGAGAAAAGTATGATTTTCGACCATGGCTAAAACCGAAAATCACTCCATTGATATAGAAAGCAGAGATGAGCAAAACGCAAGTTTTGCAAAATCGTGAAGCAATATATTGAGTTACAAATTGTTACAGAATCTATATATTGTATGTCACTGCGAACAAATCAGAGTTTTGCTCATCCCTAATAGAAAGCGGAGCCCCTTTTTGGTAAAGCTAGCACGCAAGCACACGATAGATAAGGAACGAAATAATTTTTCGCATCCAGCACCAGAATAATCCTGTTTACGGGACGAACTTATTTAACAAGTTAGAGAGACCCGGAAGAAGAACCATATATAGTAAAGAAATCTACCATAATTTTTTGTCCAATAACCGGGCGAGTCGATAAATCCTTGTCGATTCAGAGTGTCTGTACCATATTTTGCTTGGCACATAGAACTCAGCTGCCGAAATAGAGGCCTTTAAGCCAACCTCGTGCGACTATACTCTGAACACTACTTGTTTGCGCCATGAGCCACTTTGTAACAAGAACTGTTGGGGCAGTCTTCATTTACGGTAATGCTATTGTCCTTCAGAAAGCCTGCAAGAACTACCTGGGACTCCTGCTGAAGCTGTTTGTACTGTTTTAGTGATGTATCATCATTTTCAAGAAACTGTACATCGGATGGTCTTACGAGCAGGTAAATATAGTCACTATCACTTCCAAGTACATAGCTCTCCACCCCGATGACCGTGGCGAGATCCGCATCGCCAAATTTTTCCTTGAAGGCATCCTTAGTAAAGGCAACCAGGCTCCATACGTTGCCCATTGCCTCGTCCGTGGTATAGGCTGTTTTTTCATAGAGCTGAAAGAGTAGTGTACCGTCCTTCGCTTCTGCGGACTGTTGGATGTCAGTCTGTCGCTTAATAATTGCAATGTCCTCCCACGCTTTGGGAATGGAGAGGCTCAAGGCCGGCTGATCTACAGAAAGGATCGTTACTTCCGATGCTTCCTGGTTATCCTCATCGGCGCCCATACTAGGAGATTTATCTATAATTGAGTCAGAATTCCCACTCTCTGCGGAAGTGCAAGCACTCAGTAGTAAAATGGCCAGAATCCCACCCAGCAGTAAGCACAGTGTTGCCTTTTTCAAAATAACATCCATCCTTTCGTCTAACAAAGGTCAGTAATATAGAACTTCCGTCTTATGATCTATACATAAATTTAAATGCTGATAGAAAACTATATTTCTTGTGTAGCCGTTAAATTATGAGCGGCTCTCACTATGCAAGAGCCGCTCATATCATAGATATTAGTAGCTCGTGTGATTGCTGCAAAGATAGACAATCGTATAGCCGATAGAATCCACAAGATTTGTATAGGTAACTTTCTTTACCTTGTTGCTACGATTGCCTTCCATTACATCAGCTGTGCCAGCATCATAATCCACACTTACAACAATGCCAACATGGTCAGTTACGGGCCCGCCGTTTTGCGTGTTAATGACAACAATGTCACCGACCTGGAGTCTATTGGGACTGCTTGCTGACATCGATGGTGCTAAATTTCTGCGATTGTTAGTATACCATGTGTACATAGCGGAAGTGCTTGCCATTTTGGGAACATTAGGAACAGTTCCCGTAGAAGATGTGGTCATGATTCCGGCTTGGTTTGCACACCAAGAAATAAACATGACACACCAGTCCGCATTTGCTAAACCATACCATGAACCATATTTGGTATAACCGTCAGAACCCTCTTCGTATCCTTCTTCGTCAAGTGCTGTCTGAACAAATTCGTTAAGCGCCATATTTCAGTTCCTCCTTACTATTTTTGCAAAACTCGAGTCTCAATTTAGTGACAGAAAATTATGGTACTCTTGAATGATTTATCAAAGGTTTTCCTACAAACCTTTTCCTAAAAACTTGCCCATTGGACTCACTTCCTCTCCACACAGTCATTTTGTAAATATGGCAAACCTGCTTGATATGCGCATGTGCCAAATGCCAAATTTTTATTTGTTTGTATTCGTTGTTATATGTACGCTATCTTGAAAAGCGGACAGGATTTGCTAAAATTTTATAATAATAGTTTCATCATGGTGTCTGCGTATGGTAGAATAGCCGCAAAGAGGTTAGTATACGCATATCTCGGCACTTGTATGCCATGCCCATGTGCTGAGATTTTAGACAAGGGCTGGGATGCCAACAAGCCACAGGCAAAAAAAGAGGTGATCGAAGATGCGCCCCGACCAAGAAGAATTTTTCACTGTGCTCTACCGAGAGTATTTCAACCAAATTAAGCTCTATGCCATGGCTCATATTTCTGATCCTCACCGTGCGGAGGAAATTGCGCAGGATACATTCCACACAGCTGTTGAAAAGATTGATACCCTCATGAAAGCAGATGAACCAATCCGATGGTTAAAGCGGACAGCAAAGAATAAAATACGGAACGAGCAGAGGACCCGTCAACGGTATTTGAAGCGGTATCTCTCGCTGGATGCCCCGGAAACACCAGCAGTATCCTCCGCAGGCTCTGTAGAAGATGCGATAATAGAGCAAGAGGACAAGCAGCAACGAGCGTCCGTGGAAGAAACGATCCGACAGACACTTACACCAACGGAAATAACCATGCTGAAGCGGATAGCCATAGAGCGCGCCTGCTATTCTGATGTCGCACAGGAATTAGGTATCAGCCTATGGGCCTGTCAAAAACGGATGCAGCGCATAAGACAGAAACTATCGGAAGAATTTCCTGACCATAAAAAGAAAAAGAAATAGAAAAATGATGTCCGTTTTTCAAGCGGCGTACATAAATAAATAGAAAGGGGGCTCGGGAGATGAATGGGCACACAGAAAACAAGAAAAATACATATGCCCACTTAGATCGGCTGAGCACAGAAGCTCTGGAGGAACTTCTGTGTGCGGATATTAAATCGCCGGATGATGACGATGATGAGGTTGTTTTGCATATTCTGGAGGTGATAGAGCAACGGGAGAAAGCCATTCCCACTGGTCGCCTCTCCGATGTGGACAAGGCGTTGGAGGAATTTCAGACATACTACAATATCCCTGAGATGAATGGCGTAACGCTCTATCCCGAGGAGACCGCAGAGAGCGTGACAGATGCCGTTACTATGGTCGGTTTTATCCCGAAGCGTCCCTGGATAAGGGTGTTAGGCACTATCGCCGCCACGGTGATTTTTATGTTTGCAATGCTGATTGGCGCTCAGGCTGCGGGCATAGATGTATTTGGTGCGATTGGACGGTGGACGGATGAAACATTTCACTTTGTATCTTTCCCCCACAGTATCCCACAGGACCAGGAAACGACAGCGCCAAATCTCGAAAATGTTGAAACCTGCAATGTGATTAAAGGTGCATTGAAAGACTGCGAAATACCGGAAGAATTAGCCCCAACATGGTATCCAGTAGGTATTGAGGCATCTGACCCCAAAATTCTAAGTGATAAATTAAGTGATACAGTACACATCTTTTTCAGCGATGGAGATATGCTTTTTTTCAATCTAAACATTACCCGCTACCGGTCAACATCCTATTTGAATACACACATCTTTGAAAAGGACGATGCCCTGGTTGAACAATATGTCAGCGGGTCAAGAACATTTTATATCATGTCAAATTTAGATGCTATAACCGCAGTATGGTCTGATGGACTTTTTGTCGAAACGATTTCTGGAAATCTTCAAATAGACGAGGTGAAGGCGATTGTGGATTCGATTGGAGGATAAGTAACATGAAACAGCTTTTTTCATCTACTCTTGTGGCGGTGATGGTGATTGCGTGTTGCTACGGTTCAGTCTCTGCATTAGAAGCTCCTGATATGCGGGCCAGCCTTACGCTATCCAGCTACAATGTTGGCCTGACGGCGGGGGACAGTGCAGGCATGATCAGTATCAGTTATGATGTGCAGTCAAACAAACTGGCAAGTTCCATTGGCGTAGAGACTGTAGACATTTATAAAGCTGATGGTAGCTATGTTACCAGCATTACTGGATCAACCAGCAACGGCTTAATTGAGACGAATAGCGATATTTGTAAGAGCTATTATGACTGCCAGTTGACCTCTGGAATTTTTTATTATGCAAATGTCAAAGTGTTTGCAAAAGTCGGTTCAGAATATGACAGTCGGGTTATTACCACCTCCACTGTAAAAGCGCCCTAACGAAAACCTCACTTATCTCTTGAGTGGCGTCCAAAAGGGCGTCACTCTTTGTGCAAATTTTTGTGTACACACGCTTACTGTTGTGAACGCTATGCAGAGTGTCAATAACATCGACCGCTTACAAGAAAAAAGTGGAATTTCATCATCCGCGCAAAAGAATCCTATGGCATGATCTCAAATCTTCAATTGCCAAACAGCGAAGAATTCGATGTCGATACAACATTGACTCTAAGAAAAATCTTTTAATTGTGTTAAGGGGATGGCTGATTTCATCTATCAGCCATCCCCCGTCTTTAATTATTTGTAGAAATCCGTAGGAGTTCCATTCAGTTCTTATTCTGTTAACTCAGTTCAAAACTGCTATGTCCTTATGAAAATATGACTGTTTTGGCACATCTTAGCTGAATTAAATAGGAACCTTGCTCAGAAAATGCCTTGTCCGCTTGACTTAAAGAAGTAACCAACGGAAATATTCATCCATAAGGCCGCAGGTTGGGAAAAACTTTTGAATGGAAATTTGATCTGAGTCGCTTTTACACTTAAAACTATTATCTTGTTGGTATCTTAAAATGGCCTGTGCAACGGCGTTTCCCTTAGCCGCTTTTTGTAATTCTGATAGTAATGTCTCTGTGCTTTTGCTTGAAAAAGAAAAAGCATAAGGAATCAAGCGTTTGAGATGTACTAAAATACATTTATACTCAATTTGAAAATTATTGGAATATCCACATGCAATACTTGATAATGTATGCTCAAGTTCCGCTTTTGATATTCCCATTCTGTTATCAACAGTAATTTTGGCTTCAAACGATATATCCTCTCCGGGAAAATCAATTTGCTCCCATTGCCAAATTAAATACCAACAAAAGAAGCAATACCGAATGGCAACATCATCAGTCGGATTGTGATCCCAAATCCCTTTATAGCAATTTAGGGCAGCAAGCCATTGTTCATTGTGTTCATAATCTAATATTGCCTTTAAGTCTGTGACTTGCATAATGATACCACCTTAATATTACAAATGGATTATTCTTATCTTTTAGGCCATGCATCTGAGATTTTTGCAGCTCCTCCACTTGCTGGATAAAAGATTTTGACACAAATTTCTACACCTTTATCAGCAAAGTTTTTGATCGAAGATCAATCTGTACAGATTGTTTTGATCCCTCCGGCAAATGCATCAACCGTTGTTCGTATTGTTTTAAATATGGGGACACATCGTTTGATATGTCCCCATAAAGCGTTGATTAGGATGTCTTTATTCAACGGTTCTTTTCGGGCAAGCAGAAATCTACTGCCGTGTTTTCTGCAGCAGATATAGTGATAAGGCGAGTATTTGAGAGCAGAAATACTCCTGGAGAAACATAATACCCATCTACCTTTTTACAATATCTTGAAAACACTTTTCGAACATCTGCCATCATTTGCTTGGAAACATTGTCTGAGCAAATTGTCGAAACTTCACCTTTCAGCAACAAGTTTTCGAATCGATGTCCACCGAGTGCCCAGACAATAGATGGCGTATTCAGTTCCTGAGATACAACAATTCTACTGCCTTCATCAGTAGGAATGATTTTGGGGCACAACGCCTGTGTGCGATTCAACACCAAAAACATATCTCCTCTACATTGCGCCGATCGTGCGTAGCCAAGATGGGGGTATTCAAGCAAGGAATCATACATTCTCGCATTCGGATACTCACTTTCAGAGAAGTTTTTGTACTCAATATATTGGAATTGAGTGTTTGCATCAACTTGTTTAACTATCTCTCTTAAATCGTCACTTGTTGTAAAATACGAAAACTGTGCTGCCATAACTTTACTCCTAATCAGTCAAAGCCTCTAAGAAGCTCAGGAAGATTTCCAAGTCCAGCTCCTTTAGGAATGAGAACAATTGATGAATCGCTACCAATCTTCTGGTTAATCAAATCTACACTCAAAGGGGCGCAGTTCGATTTGAACCGCATCCCTCTGAGTTTATAATGTCCTTTATACCTTTTACATGCTTCTTGATTTCGGTTTTGCCAGCCTACCCCATCAATTACACGAGGCATGAAACAGCAAAAGTAGACTCTTCCATTGCGAGAAATGGCACTTTATTCTGATGAATGCTAATCGCCTATTGAAACCAATCCTGTGTTAGTGGATATTGCTTTTTGAGCAATATCCACTAAGTCTCTAAACAAGGCCACATTTTTTTAAAACCAACTCCAGTATTTGGAGCCTTGAGAGACAATCAATCGATCAATCCACTTCTGGAATCCACCTTTAATGTAAGCCCAATTCTCAACTCGTTCTTCTTGATCACCGTACAAAATGTAATTGGTATTGTTTTGTTCATAGCGATTCAAATCAAAAAGCAGAATGTCACAATCTCCCAAACATGTCACAAAAGGAAGCCATTCCGGTTTGAGGTCGTAACCCCATGTAGTAACTTTCGACTGTATTTCAGAGAGCTCGGCCAAGCTAAGAATATGGAATCCCCACTGGCCGTAATCCAAGTCTTTGAAGAATGTGGCACCGTTAGAAATCTTCAAGAATTCCTTGAATTCTGCAGGTAGTTGGTGATGGAGAACCGTCTCAAATTCAGCAATCTCTTTGTCTGTTGCTGCAGGATTCCATTCGAAGCCTACAGTTGACAAGAACCCCTTTTCGTTTTGAACAAGCAATTTGTCATTTGATAACCTTGCTTTAAGAGACTCAATCGGTTTCATGAATACCTCCTAAAAATCAATATCCCTTCCACCAAGGATTAAACTGGGTTTGATGATCGGGGCGTAATACAGGAACAAGATTGCCTTAACAAATTTCGAAGAAGAGGGCATGGCAAAGCCGCGCCCTCTTCTTCGCTATGAGGGGATTCTCTGATTGACCGCCGCTATCCCCAGTGGTGGCGTTTTACGCTTACGAGTCCGCGCCTAGAATATGCTTGGAGATGCCTGCAACATATTATATGTTTCTTTCTGGAGTAACTGCTTTAGCGAAATGCCCATAGCATCTGAATGGTACGCTATGAACACATCAAGATGATCCGATGGTGAGATAATTACTTGAGAGCGTGGAAATACAATCTGTATAAAACTATTGTACCGCAAACATGATTTCACAAAGATAGAAACCAATTTACTGCATTTCTTTCCGACAATGGCTTTGTTGATATTGGATATATTGTTATGTTCCAAAGCAATGTGTAAATCGGGCATTACCGAGTCATTTGCAGTCCAGCAATCATCGTACCGTACTATATAGCACTGATCATCTGGAATCGAATCAATAATGCAGGCAATAAAAGCCGACAGCTTATTCTCATATTTGCTGTATGCAGATAGAGTACAATAGCCTTCAACCACATCACAGAATCTCGGAATATCTGATTGCTTGAAGGATACCACCAAATTCACACCTTCAACAACATCCAATGCATCGAAGTCATAGAATGTTAACTTTGAAATCAAGTTTCTGTATTCTTCCTCGCCTACCGGAGAAAAAGCGTTTTTACTTGTTTTTGTTTTTGGGACCACCCGGCCAGATTTTTCGTCCATCGAAATCTACTTCCTTAACCTTTTTTCCTTTCGGATCAGAAACATCCCAGTGATCTTTATGTAGCTGATCCTTTTTCCATATATTTCCTTTTTTGTCTTTGTATCCTTGCCCATTTTTAAGTTTAGTGAAATCTTCCGGATTACTCTCCGGTGTCTTTTCACCGTCAGATGCTCCGCTCTTTTGGGACTTTTCTTTTTTGTTGTCCTTGCCCTGCTTTTTGTCGCATCCCGCCTTTTCAAAGTAAACTTTTGCAGCTTCGACAAGTTCAGTGCGAGTGGAATTTACCCATTGCCGTGTAACAGAAACAATATTACCTGTAAACGTAATACCATCAACAATAACGCTGGTTATATCATTCGCCAGCTTTCTACCAGCAGGACTGTTCATCCAAGCAACTAATTCAGCATATGTTAATACAACCAGTGTACCTGCTGCATAAATCAAAATGTCATCAGCGATCACGATTTTTCCTGTAATATCAACTAATGTTGTAGGATTATCGAAGGTATAAAGATAGTATGCAAGTTGTGCTGAATTCGGGACATATTTTTCAATTTCATATCGGCTCGCATCCAGAATTGGGTCAACCGCATCAAACCGCTTGTTCTCCGCATCGTACATTCTCGCCTTTGCGTAGAACTGGTTCAGCACATCGTCATACTCATGCGTTGCGTAGGTAATCTCCGGCAGCAGTCTGCGGAAGCCGCCGTCCACGGTGATGTCTGTGTACCGGCGCACCTCGCCCCAATCGGTGTAGTCTGCCCGTGCGGTCACACGGCCATACTGATCGGAGAGATTCACCACGCTGCCAAGGCGGTCGGTGTGGACGTAGGCCATATTGACGCATTTCTTGATGCTCTGCCCCCACCAGTTGCTGCCTTCGCCAATCGTCATGACCTGCAGCTTGTCCAGACCGTAGGTGTAGAAGAAGTCATAGCCGTCCTGCTCGGACTTCATCAGCACCCGCTGGTCGATGTCCAGTCTGGTATAGTCAATGACATAATCCGTCTTGACCACTTCCGGCTTTTCGATGCCGGTCTCCACGCTGGGCGTCTGGCAGTGGAAGTCCGTATAGCCGTGGGTATTATCCTTCAGGATCAGCTCCGTGCCGACCCGCACGCCAAGACCGTTGAAGGTGTATGCGCTGACCTCGCCGGCCTTGTTGGTGCCCTGCACCATGCGGTTCGTCTCGTCATAGAGATAAGTTGCAATGGTGATATTCTTGGGTCCGGTGGTGGTAGGCGAACAAATCTCTTCTTCCTTTACCAGATTGCCGCGCTTATCGTAGGTATAGCCGTAGTCATAGATGCGGGTGATCTTCTGCTCATAGCCGCACACATGCTTGCTCACCATCTGGTTGAGGTCGTTATACTGGTAGGTATCCTCTTCACCCTTGGTGGGACCGCTCTGCTTCAGCAGATTGCCCAGCGTATCGTAGGTGTAGGCATAGGCGAGGGTATCGTAGGGATAGACCTCCAGCCTGCGGGTGCTGCCGGTGAGCCGGTTCAGCGCATCATAGGTAAAGGCTGTGCGGCTCTTGAGATTTTCCGTAGCGTCGCTGTCCCGCTGGAACTCCGTCAGCACATTGCCCTCGGCGTCGTAGGTGTACTCATACTTGACCTTGGGCGTCTTGTTGTAGAGCTGGAAGGGATCGGTGTCCACCGTCTTGAGGAGGTTGCCCTCCGCGTCATAGGTATACTGCTCGATCCAGCCGTTGGGATAGGTCAGCTTGACAGGGCGGTTGGCAGCATCGTAGACATAGGCGTAGGTGCCGTCATCCGCGTCAATGATGCTGGTGAGGTTATACACCGCATCGTAGAAGCTGCGGGTCTTGCTGCCGTCCGGATAGGTAATGCCGGTCTGATTGCCCACGGCGTCATAGGTGTAGGAAACCGTGTTGCCCTTGTGGTCGGTCATCTTCTGGAGGCGGCCCAGCAGGTCCAACTCGAAGGTGTTGGTGCCGGTCCAGTCATCCATCTGCACCAGTTCGCCGACCTTGTTATACTGGTAGGAGACCTCCTTTGCCCCATTGTAATTGATTTTCTTCACCAAATCAAGGGCGGTGTAGGAATACCGGGTCACATAACCGTCCGCGTCGGTCTTGGAGACCAGATTGCCGTTGCCGTCGTAGACATAAACGGTACTGTCGCCAAGCGCGTTGATCTCCTTCGTGACCAGATTCCGACCATCGTACTCATACAGCGTGATCTCGTGGGAGTCCACGCCATTGAGGGCATCCACACGGTGGAGGTCGGTGGAAATGAGCTGGTCATTTTTATTGTAGGTGAATACGGACTCCGTGCCCAGTGCATCGATGGTCTTTACAATGTTTCCATTGCCATCATAGACATACCGTGTGGCATTGCCGTTGCGGTCCTTGACCTGCACGATGCGGTCTGTGGCATCATAGGTGAAGAACTGCGTATTGCCACGGCGGTCTTTCACACTGGTAACCCGATTCAGGGCGTCATAGGTATAGGTCACGGTGCCGGCAGCATCCGTCATGGAGGTGAGGTTGCCATTGGCATCGTAGGCATAGCTGGTCACAACGCCCTTGGCATTGGTCTCGCTCTTGACATTGCCTGCCAGGTCATAGGTGAATGTGGTCGCATTGCCCTTGGCATCGGTAACCTTGATGACCCGATCCCTGCTGTCGTACTCAAAGCCGGTAACATTACCCAGGGCATCCGTCATGGAGATCAGGCGGCCATCCGCATCATAGGCATAGGCGGTTTCCGCACCCTCTTCATTCACGGACTTTACCATACGGCCATCTGCATCATAGGTATTGTACGCGGTATTGCCTTCGGCGTTGGTGCTGGAGACTGCGCGGTTCAATCCATCGTAGGTATAGCGGGTGGTATTGCCGTTGCCGTCAGTAGAGGCAACCGTATTTCCCTCGTTGTCATACCGGAAGGAGAAGGTATAGCCCTCCGCGTTGGTATAACTGGTAAGACGGTCCAGCGCATCATAAACATAAGTAGTGGCATTGCTTTCGGCATCGACAGCCTTGACAATGTTCCCGTTATGATCGTATTCCGCGCGGGTTACGCCGCCATTGGCGTCCGTAACGGCAACAGCGCGGCCGAGCGCATCATAGGTGTAGCCGGTCGTATTGCCGTTGGCGTCTGTAACCGAGGTCATATTTCCCGTTTCGTCATAGCGATAGGTTGTGCTCCCGCCCAGAGCATCGGTAACAGAAGTCACATTGCCGACAGCGTCATAGGCGTATGCCGTTTTGCCGCCCATGGCATCCGTCATCTCAATCAGTCTGCCGTTGGCATCGTAGACATAGGAGATCACGCCGCCCAGTTCATCGGTGGCAGTCAAAACCTGACCGTTGGCATCATAGGTGTAGGCAACAAAGCCTCCATCCGCGTAGGTGATCTTTGTGGCGCGACCCAGCACATCATATTCGTAGCCGGTCACATGGCCCAGTGCATCCGCCGAGGATATCTGACGCCCCAGCGCGTCATAAGTGCTGGAAGTCTCCGCGCCCATGGCAGAGGTGGTCTTGGTCATCTGACCGTTAGCGTCATAGGTGTAGGAGGTCGTGCTGCCCTCAGCATCTTCCATGCGGATCAAACGGTTCTCCGCGTCGTAAGCATAGCGGGTGGTGTGGCCGTTGCGATCCGTAGCGGCAGTCAGGTTGCCGTTGGCATCGTATTCGCTGACGGTGCTCTTGCCGAGTGCATCGGTGATCTTTGTAAGGTTGCCGACGCCGTCATAGGTATATTGGGTGGTATTGCCGTTGGCATCCTTGACGGAGGCAGCACGTCCAACGCTGTTGTACTCGGTAGAACTGACGCCGCCGACAGGATCGGTGGTGGAAACCAGTTGACCGTTCCGATCATAAGCATAGCGCCAGGTATTGCCGCGGGCATCGGTCATGGAAACAATGCGGCCATCAGCATCGTAGGTATAGCGGGTGACCGCTCCGTTGGCGTCTGTTGCTGTGGTCAGATTTCCGCTGTCATCGTAGGTATAGCGGGTCACATTGCCCAGCGGATCGGTGATAGAGGTCACATTGTTCTGCGCGTCACGGGTAAAGGTGGTGACATGGCCCATGCGGTCGCTTTCGCTGATGTTGAAGCCGTTGCCATCCACCGTGTAGGTCTGCTCGCTGCCATCGGCGCCGATGACCTTCACCAGTTTGCCGGCCTCGGTATACTCATAGGAAGTGACTGACCCCATGGCGTCGGTGACTGTGATCAGGCGGCCCTGCCCGTCATAAATATAGGCGGTCACATTGCCCAGCGGGTCTGTCATGGACGTGCAGTTACCCTGAGCGTCATAGGTGTAGGTCGTCTGCGCGCCAAGCGCATCCGCTGCGGAAGTGAGATTGCCGTCGGCATCATAGACATAGGAGCGGGTCATTCCGCGGCCATCGGTAGCGGAAGTCATATTGCCCTGATGGTCGTAGGTATAGTAGCTCGTATTCCCGTTGCGGTCACGGATCATGGTCGGCATCCGATTGCTGTCGTACTCGAACCGCTCATAAGTGCCGTCTGCGTAAGTGATTTTGGTTTTGTTGCCCGCGGCATCATAGGCATAGGATGTGCGGTTGCCTTCACGATCCGTCCGGCTGGTAACCTGATTGAGATCGTTATAGGTCACCGTCTGGCTGCCGCTGGCATCTGTAGACTTGGTGATCCGGCCCTGCTCATCAAACCAGATCTCATGAAAATAGCCGTCCTCGCCGGTGCAGGTGTTGTGCCGCCCATCGAAATCGTAGGTAAAATCAAAGGTGCCGAAGTTTACGGCATACTGATGGACTACACGGCCCTGTGCGTCATATTCATTCTCTACATAGATCTCACCCTTGAGATTCTGAACAGAACTGAGATACCCGTTGCCGTCATACGCATAGTAGAGCGTCGTTTTGCCCTCGTTGATAAAACGGGCATTGTGGGCGATCAGGCTGTCCTGTGCCTGACGGAAGATCTCGTCCAGCACCGTGACTGGCACGACGCCGGAGCCGATCAGCTCGTGAAATACATCACCGGCGCCCACACTCTCTAACTGGTCTGCGTCACCGACCAAAAGGACTTTGGTGCCGGGGCGCAAGCGTGAAAAGAGCTGATGGATCAGCCACATATCGACCATGGAAGTCTCGTCCACGATCAGGAGCCCTGCTTCCAGCGGTTTCCGTTCCCGGTCTTTCTTCGATTCCGAATCACCGTGAAGTCCCAGAATGCTGTGGAGTGTCTGTGCTTCATCGATCCCCGTTGCCTCCGCCATACGCCGGCTCGCCTTACCTGTGGGCGCTCCGAGTACGATCTTCTGCCGTGGATAGAGTTGACGGTACACTTCGATCACCGTTTTCAGAACCGTGGTCTTGCCGGTGCCGGGGCCGCCTGTGATAATGGACAGGTTATGCCGGAACACCATTTCCACGCCTTCTGACTGGCGTTTGGACAGGTTGAGCCCTAAGCTATGCTTCACTCGCTCCAACGGCTGCGCAATGTCTACCACCGCCGGATTTGCCAGAAACAGCTCTACCGCTTTCTGTGCGGTTTCGCTCTCCTGCAGGAATTGCTTGGGCAGATACACATTGCCGTGGTTCGATACCACTTCATCCTGCCGGATCATGGCAGACAGCTCCTGTTCGACCTGGCTCATGGGGACGCGCATCTGCGGGAGGGGTATCCGCTCATTGAGCAGCTGCATAGCCGCTTTGAGCAAAGATTCCGCCTCCAGATAGAGATGCCCGTCCTTTGTCCGTGCGTCCTCCAGCGCATAGAACAGCGCACCGTGAACACGCTTCGGATCACGCAGGTCTCCACCGGATTTTTGCACGATGGCGTCAATACGCTTGAATCCGAATCCCGGCACCTGACAGAGATTGAAGGGACTCTGTCTCACGATGTCCGCACAGGCAGGCCCGAAATGCTGATAGATCTTCTGCGCGGTCGTCGGCGTGACCTTGAACGGGGCCAGCAGGGTCATCAGGACACGCATCCGGCTGGTTTCCGCATAGGCATCCTTGATCTCCGCAAGCCGCTCCTTTGTAATACCGCGGATCTCAAGAAGCCGGTCTGGCTGATGTTCCAGAATCTCCAGAGCATTGATGCCAAACTTTTCAATGATCGCGTCGGCGGTCTTTTCTCCGATGCCCTTCAGCAGACCGGAGGCAAGATAATTGCGGACGCCCTCCAATGTGGGCGGCACGATTTCCTGCCAATGATCGACCTGAAGCTGAAGCCCGTATTTTCCGTCCTTCCACTCCCCATCCATCTCGATCTTCACCGTATCCGTCTGCGGCAATTCGATGCCGACGGCGGTAAAGCGGATCAGGTGGTCGTGATAGCGATAGGGACTCCGGGCTTCTGCCGGTACGCTGCTGTCCTCCGTCTTCATCCGAAGGACAGAATATTTGCTGGACGCATTGAAAAACAGTACCTTGTCCAGTGCTGCAACAATGCTCACAGCACATCACCTCCGTTTCCTTTCACGCTGCCTGCAAAGCAGCTTTTTTCACATGGAATCTTCGCCATTCAGACACCGTGACATACTGATCGTAAATATCAGGGTGTTCGTCCTTCAAACGCTCTAAGGCGTCATTCGATATGCCTGCGGAGCGTACCGGATTGTAGGTTATGGTGTAGCTCTCCGCAAGACCGTTATACACGGCGGTGCAGCTTGTGCCCATTCTCTCGATGAGCATACCCTTCAACCTTTTGATGTCCTTCTCCAGTTTGTTCACATCAGCCGACAGCGTCTTTTTCTGCTCTTGCAGGGAAAGAAGCATGGAAAGCTGCCCAAACTGCGTCTGTCCCAGCAGTACGGGAGGCGCGTCCTTGTCCGCAGGCCCCAGCTTTCGCCGCAGGCTTTCGAGGATCAGGTCACCGTCCGCTTCCACATAGGGAGGCGGCGTTTTTGTGAGGACATGATTCTCCCAGAAGTCCCGTTCCAAAGCAATCAGTTCTTCTTCATAGGCCATGTCACGGTCGATACGGCGGATGATCGCCTCGTCTTCCGAATTGCCGTAAAGGCAGCAGAAGTAGACCCGGTCAATGTTCATGACCGCCATGTAGTGCCGCCCCTGCGATTCGTAGTAGATAGGAACGATCTCCTCGCCGTTGTACCACCAGTTATCCTTGGCGTTATAATTCGTGGTTTTGATCTCAAGGATGGCTGTTGTACCGTCCGGCAGTTCCACCATGTAATCCAGATCCGCCAGCATCCAGGGATACAGCGGGTGCTGGAACATGAATGGCCGGCGGTAGATCTTATAGCCCGTCTTATGGGCGAAGATTTTGGCAACCAACGGCTCCAGCAGGGTTCCAACCTCCAGCTGAACCCAGTTTTCGGCATCATCCGCTGTGACGATATTCAGCTTGTCATAGTAGAGATCCCGCCCGGTACGGAATGGTGAAATTCCGAGAACGGCAGCGGCGTCACTTCCGCCGATGCCCTTGCGCCGGTATTCCAGCCATTGTTCACGCGGCAGACCTTCTGTACCGACGAGAATCTGCGGAGCGTAACACTTTGCGTTTTCCATGGATGCATTCCTCCTCGGTTTCATATTTGATGCGCGGCTTATTCAAAAGCCGCTTCTCTCTGTACCTGTGGTACGGTCGGAAGGAGCGTCTGGGATGCCCTCCGGGTTTCCATTTTCGTCTGAATTTCATTTTCTGTTTCCACCTTTCTTGATGATATATCCTCAAAGCCTTTTGGCATTTGGGCGCAAAAAAGCGGGAACAACGATTCTGGTAAAATCCAGTATGTTTGCCTGACAGCAAACTCTCGTCATTCCCGCAGTATGGGACGGTGCCCCGTAAAACAAAAAAGCCAGCAGCAGCCGGCTCTCATGGCACAGCAATACTACTGACAAAAACGTACAAACCTGACAACGTGCGCAGGTGGATCACTCCACACACAGATCATTGACCTATGCCCAAAGGGAAATTGCGCAAAACTCATTTACGGGCAAAGTGTAACACAATATATTGTATAAGTCAATACAAAAATACTATATTTAGTTTTTCTGGCGCGCGTGCAAAAAATACGGACATGGCCCCGTATTTATTTTGTGAACGGTAAAAACCACCTATTGAACCTTGAAAACGCCGCCCCCAAATGCGGCTGCATCGATTTGTCCGGGAGTTATACAGGATCGGCTGACAGTATGCGTTTGCGTACCTGCCGGGGAAGTGCCGCACAGCGGCAGCCTGCAAATACGCGGCCTGAAGCGAGGGCGCAGGAAATGGCCCGGAATTGGGAATCGAACTTGGATTAGAACCTAATGTAATTTACTTGTTGGTGATAGTGGGGAAAATCCGTATAATATATTTGTGAGGACATCACAGGCTCTTTTCCCCAGCCACCAAAGAAAGGAGGCCCTCTGTGGCTGAGATAAATACAAACGGCCTTAAAGCCAACTCTGAAAAAAGAAGCTATTCCGTTATGGAAGTAGCGGAAATTCTCGGTGTCAGCAAAAAATCCGTCTATAATATGTGTGCTAACGGCACCTTCAAATGTGTACGGATTGGAACCAGACTGAGAATATCAAAGAAGGCTTTCGATGATTGGCTTGATGGCAGAGACAACACCTGAAAGGAGCCACGAGCTATGGCATCAATTCAAAAACGCGGTAAAAAGTATGCCGTCGTATATACCTATACGGATTCTGCCGATGTCAAAAGGCAGAAGTGGGAAACCTATGGAACAAAAAAGGAGGCTGCGGCCAGAAAAGCACAGGTAGAGAATGAGATGAACAACGGAACCTTCATTCCGCCATCCAGCGTAACTGTCCGTGACTTCCTGGCAGATTTTGTTGAACTCTACGGTTCAAAGCGGTGGGGGCTTTCAGCCTACTCTGGAAACACCGGGATCATCAACAATTACATCAATCCAGTCATTGGCGATATGAATGTCCAGGATGTGACAAGGCGTACCGTAGACAGCTTCATCGCCCAACTGCAAAAGATGAAACCCGTCAGCACAACATACCGAAACGCACGCTCGGAATTCTTGCCGCCCAACACGATTGAAAAAGTGTGCAAGGTGCTGCACTGCGCTTTCCGCCAGGCCGTCCGATGGGATATGGTTCCGAAGAATCCGTTTGACGATGTTCTTCTTCCCAAGAAAGAGAAAAATCCTCGCGCTATCTGGACGGCTGACATTATCAGACAGGCTCTGGATAACTGCTCTGAGGGGAAACTGTATGTCGCGATCAACCTTTCGTTCGCCTGTTCACTGCGCATGGGCGAGATCACAGGGCTGACATGGGATTGTGTTCACATTTCCGATTCGGACATCGCAAAAGACGATGCCCATATCATTGTCAACAAGGAATTGGCGCGTGTCGATCAACGTGCGATTGACGCGCTCGGAGAGAAAGACATCATCTTTATGTTCCCGAGGATCGTGAAAGCCAAATCGACAACTCGGCTTGTGCTCAAACGACCTAAGACGGAAACCAGTATCCGGAAGGTATGGCTGCCGAAGACTCTTGCGTATATTCTTCGGGACTGGCATCAAAAGCAGGACAAGCTCAAAGAAATTATGGGTGACGAGTATGCCGACTATAATCTTGTTTTAGCTTTGGAAACCGGGCGGCCCTGCGAAGACAGGGTAATCGGGAATCAGTTTGAACGGCTGAAAAAGTCAGCGAACCTCCCGAATGTAGTCTTTCATTCTTTGCGGCACTCAAGCACCACCTATAAGCTGAAGCTCAATCATGGTGACATTAAGGCCACGCAGGGGGATACCGGCCATGCGCAGGCGTCTATGGTTACAGAAGTTTATGCGCATATTCTGGATGAGGAGCGGAAAATCAACGCGCAGAAGTTTGAGGTCGCATTCTATGCGAACCCGGATATGCGGCGCGTGGAGCAGGAACTGAATCCGCCGAAACCGGAACCAGCTCCCGACCTAAACCTCCAGTCGCTTCTTGCACAGCTTCAGGAAAATCCCGAACTTGCCCGCCAACTGAAAGCCCTTTTGCACGCAGGGTAACGGGAGGACTCGAAACGACTATAAAACACCACGGCAGGGTTCATTAGCAGAATCCGAATTTCATTAGCAGATTTCTCGAAAATCGTTCGAGTCCAGCAGGGAACAGTCTAGAAATAAGTTGCAGTTCAAATCACAAAGCAGTTGCTTTTTCGGGGTGAGCCAAGAAAAGCAAAAACGCTGAAATCCATTGAGATTACAGCGTTTTTGGCACCCCGGACTGGGCTTGAACCAGCGGCCTACTGCTTAGGAGGCAGTCGCTCTATCCAACTGAGCTACCGAGGCTAGTATTTAGTTTTATGCTCGCAGGGTGAGCGACCACCTCACACTTAGGAGGCTCGCGCTCTATCCAACTGAGCTACAGACGCGGATGATAAAAATATTTTACCCTTTTGGCAGTGAATTTGTCAATGCCTGATTTGTCGCGAGCGGGGTGGAGAAAAGCGCTTGTATTCACCGCCGCCGTCCGTTATAATGGGACGCAAGAGCGGCTCTGACCGCAGACGGCGGACAGAGCAATGAGAAATATGGAGAAAAGGACGGTAAACCTATGGACGGAAAGACGATCCTCCCGCGCAGCGAGGTGCCCGAGGAGTTCACCTGGGATTTGAGTCACGTATTTGCGAGCGACGATAAGTGGAACGAAGAGCTCGAAGCGCTCAAGGCCTACCCCGAGCGCATGGCCGCCTACGCCGGCAAGCTCGGCGAGAGCGCGAAGACGCTGCTCGACTGGTTCACGCTCAGCGATGAGATCAACGTGCGCGTTTCGAAGTTTGTGCAGTACGCGAGCTGCCGCAGCGACCAGGATGTGGGCAACTCGTTCTATCAGGGGATGCGCAGCAAGGCGTTTTCCACGGCGGTCGCGCTGAACAGCGCGGGCTCTTTTGAAGCCAGCGAGATCATGGCCATCCCCGACCTATCGCCGCAGCATCGACAAGCTGCGCCGCCGCAAGGCACACATCCTTTCGCCCGAGTGCGAAAAGATTCTCGCCGCCGCGGGTGAGATCAGCGAAAGCCCTGACCGCACGTTCAGCATGTTCCACAATGCCGACATGCGCTATCCCGACGTGACCGACGCAAAGGGCGAGGTTCACACGCTGACGGACGGCACGTTCGTCCCTATGCTGATGAGCGCCGATCGCACGCTGCGTGAAAACGCCTTCAAGGCCTACTACAAGCGCGCGGGCGAGTTCCGCAACACCTACGCCTCCACGCTGGACGCGCAGTTCAAGCAGCTCAAGTTCTTCGCCGACGCGCGCCGCTACAATTCGACGCTCGAAGCGTCCCTTGACGTGACCGAGGTGCCGGTCGAGGTCTACACGAATCTCATCGACGCGGTGCACGGCAATCTCGACAAGATGTACCGCTATGTCGAGCTGCGCAAGAAGATCTTAGGCGTTGACGAGCTGCACATGTACGATGTCTATACCCCAATCGTCGCGGACGCGGACGTTGAAATCTCCTTTGAAGAGGCCAAGAAGACCGCGCTCGAAGCACTCGCGGTGCTCGGCAAGGACTATACGGACGTGCTTGAGGAGGCCTTTAGCAACCGCTGGCTCGACGTGTATGAGAACACCGGCAAGCGCGGCGGCGCCTACTGCACCGGCAACGGCTGGCCCCACCCCTACGTGCTGCTCAACCACAAGGATAACCTCGACAGCATGTTTACCCTCGTCCACGAGATGGGCCACGCCATGCATACGTGGCACTCCTGCAAATACCAGCCGGTGAATACGGCGGAGTACGTCATCTTCGTCGCCGAGGTCGCCTCGACCTGCAACGAGATCCTCCTGATGCGCCACCTGCTCGGCAAGACCGACGACCGCAAGCAGCGCGCGTATCTCATCAACCACTTCCTCGACCAGTTCAAGGGTACACTGTACCGCCAGACGATGTTCGCCGAGTTCGAGCTCCAAATGGGCAAGATGGCCGAGAGCGGCGAGGCGCTGACCGCCGACGCGCTGAGCGCGAAGTATTTAGCGCTCAACAAGCTCTACTTCGGCGATACGATGATCTCCGACGACGAGATCGCGCTTGAGTGGACACGCATCCCGCACTTCTACTACAATTACTATGTCTTCCAGTACGCGACGAGTTTCTCCGCCGCCGTCGCCATCGCCAACCGCATTCTGCGCGAGGGCGAGAGCGCCGTCAAGGACTACAAGAAGTTCCTCTCCGGCGGCTGCTCGAAAGAGCCGGTCGAGCTGCTGCGCGACATGGGCGTCGACATGCGCACGCCCGCGCCCGTCAACGACGCGCTGTCGCTGTTCGGCGAGCTGATCGACGAGCTGAGTGCATTGCTGGGCTGACGCCTTCAAATCAGTGGTGAACCACTGATTTGAGCAGGTTTCGCGTCGCTTTGCGTCTCGGTTGCCCGTTAAAACGGGCGATTCGACTTTGCACCGTTGCGGCACTACGATTGGCGCGCCCTTGCAGGCGTGCCAATCGTGCCGCTTCCTCGAACCCAGCTCGCTGTTTCCGCCACTGGCGGCGCTTCGCTGGTTTCCACTATGCGCAAGGTGTTTTCCGCCACGCACCGGTTGCGGCGGAAAACGATCAAGAACATTTGTGCCTGCGGGCACTTGGGCAACCGTTAGCAGCTTTGCTGCTTTACGGATGCCCATACCCCTTGCGGGTAAAAACTGTGCGAGGATGCCTGCCCGAGAGGACAGGCATCCTCTTTTCCTAATTTTTCTGCAAAAGAGACAAAAAAAGTTTCAAAAAATCTTGCAAATGACGAAGCGGCAGAATATACTATTACAGTTAAAGACTTACGATTTGATATCCCTGCCCAGCGGCAGGAAGGAGAGATCACCTATGCAGAATGAAAAACTTCGCAATGTAGCCATCATCGCCCACGTCGACCACGGCAAGACCACCCTCGTCGACGAAATGCTCAAGCAGGGCGGCGTGTACCGCGAAAATCAGGAGGTCGTCGACCGCGTCATGGACTCGAACGACCTCGAGCGTGAGCGCGGCATCACGATCCTCGCCAAAAACACCGCCATCCGCTACGGCGACACCAAGATCAACATTGTCGATACCCCGGGCCACGCCGACTTCGGCGGCGAGGTCGAGCGTATCCTCAAGATGGTCAACGGCGTTATCCTGCTCGTCGACGCCGCTGAGGGCCCCATGCCGCAGACGCGCTTTGTGCTGTCCCGCGCCCTGGAGCTGGGCCACCGGGTCATCGTGGTGGTCAACAAGATCGACCGCCCTGACCAGCGCATCCACGAGGTCGTGGACGAGGTGCTTGAGCTTCTGATGGACCTCGACGCGACGCCCGAGCAGCTCGATTCCCCGATGCTGTTCTGCTCGGGGCGCAACGGCACGGCGTCCTATTCGCCCGACGTCGTCGGCACGGACTTAAAGCCCCTGTTTGACACGATCCTTGAGTATATCCCCGCGCCGGAGGCCGATGTGGACGCGCCGTTCCAGATGCTCGTCTCCGCCATTGACTACAACGAGTATGTCGGCCGCATGGCCATCGGCCGCATCGAGCGCGGCACGCTCAAGCAGAACCAGGAGATCATGGTCTGCAACTACCACGACCCCGACGCCGCACCGAAGAAGGCCAAGGCCGTCTCCATGTACGAATTTGAGGGCCTTGGCAAGAACCCCGTCACCGAGTCCACCGCGGGCAACATCATCTGCCTGTCCGGCATCGGCGATATCACGATCGGCGAT